>Ga0114918_10001060_pt1 | contig 24348 bp, 28 predicted proteins | sample LantaG_FD_87015 | JGI IMG/M metagenome (GOLD analysis project Ga0114918, IMG submission 87015) | Deep subsurface microbial communities from Baltic Sea to uncover new lineages of life (NeLLi) - Landsort_02402 metaG | ecosystem: Environmental > Aquatic > Marine > Oceanic > Sediment | place...
AACGGGATTAAATGTTGCTTTATTTGCAACAGGATATCATTGTAATGTCGTTCCAGATGATGCAACTAATATTAGACTACAATCAACAGGAGTTTGTGATACTGTACTTAATTTATCAATTGGTTCATTACCTACACCTACGCCTACACCTTCAGTTACCCCACCAACTACACCTACTCAAACACCTACTCAAACACCTACAAGCACACCAACACCAAGTAACACACCAGCACCAAATACATATACAATATCATTTAGTCCTGTTGTAATGATTGATTTACCACAACGACAAGTATATAAGTCATTTGTTCAAGTAACTCCCACATTACCCGCTGGTCATAGTTTCAGGTTATATTTTGAAAATTATACAAGTGCAGATGCTAGTTCAACACTTGAAGGAACCATAAACGGAACGGCGGATAAAAGATTTGTAACCGGAGGATATAATAATAGATCACAGTCATTTATTGAAGAAGGTAATAGTGGATTTACTAGTGATATTGTAAATGCTAGCCATGTATTAGACTCTAACACGTTATTTATTGTATATTTCAATGTCGATGCTACAAGTCATATTGGAAATCAGGACATAACACACGAAGTAGTTGCCAGAACTAGAATGGTAACTGTCGATGAAGAAACGGGTGGCGGTACATATATAATTGATCCCGTAAATTATTATCTTGAGGCAAAAGCGTCAGGACCGTGGATAACATAAAATAAAATGGCAAGAATAGAATTAACATGGACACCCGCAGACCCCGCAACTGCAATAAGTTACGAGGTACGATATGCGTTAGAATCCGCAACCCCAAGTTACTTATATGTAAGTACATTTAATACATATATAACAATTAATGGGTTATTAGAAGGGGAAACATATGTTGTTGGTGTTAGAACACTTTGTGAAGGTAATATATGGAGCGAGTGGACAAATAAACAACTTGTTGTTTGTGATGATATTCCTGATTGTTTTATGGAAGGTTATGCTGAATTTACGGGAACAATTACATTCGTGAAAGATGGAACACAAACAATTACCCATTCAGAAATGATTATAACGGGTCCTGCGTTAATTGATGTTGATTGGGGTGATGGTACAATTGAAACCATACCATCAGATAATTTCTCACATAGTGTTAATGATGACGCTGTTGTTATTATTTATGGTGCGGTGGAAACTTTCCATATGATTTCTACAAATAAAATATCAAACTTAACCGCAGCATACCACGAAACATTAACATCGGTAACTGTAACCGATAATAACCTTACAGAAGCTGATTTCACAAATAGTGCGGCGTTAACAACACTTATACTTAATGATAATTTATTTACAACCATTGCTGTTGAGGGATGTACAGCACTTGATTGGTTTAGGTGTTATGATAACCCAACATTTACTGAAAATATAAATGTATCAGAATGTACTGCATTAAGAAAATATGAAAATTATAGTTGTTCACAAACAGCGATTGATGTTACTAATTTACCTCTTTTATATTATTTAGATTGTAGAACTAATAATTTAACAACAATTGATTTATCTGGTAATCCTATTTTAAGACATTTAAGTATTAGAATTAACCCACCACTAACAGGTATTGATATTTCGAATAACCCATTATTAGAGTGGATTGAATTTAGGTCATTATATAATGTTACTTCTTTTGATATTAGTAATAATCCTAATCTTGTTTATATACAAGCTGATTATACTAGTATGACTGAAGCTAGTAATAACGCATTACTTATCCAATTAGATACTTTTGGGGAAAGTAATGGTTGGGTTGATATAGAACATTCAAACGCAATTACAGGTGCGGGTCTAACCGCAAGAACTAATCTTATCGGTAAAGGATGGAATGTAGAAGTAGATTTATAAAATAATAAAATAAGTATTTATAAGATATGGCATTTTTTAACAATATAGAATCAGAAAATATAGCAGCAAGAGTCACGAATAAGGGTAGACAAAAAATTGCTCAAGGTAATTTTAATATTGAGTATTTCCAAGTAGGTGATTCTGAGTTTGATTATACCTTTTCGGAATTTGACGGTACAAATTTAGAAACAAAACCACCACAAAAGGTTTTTGTGCCGTTAGATAAAGATTTAACCGTTAAATATCCATATAAATTATCTGAATCAACAGTAACAGGAACGACATACGGTATACCGATACAAGTTGCGGAAACCACTATTATATCGAATAATATGGGGGCGGCAGGATTTGTTAGTGAATATGTATCAACAGGTTCGACTATCGATTGTTCATATGATACAATTTTATTATCTAAATTAAGTGGAACTACAACGTTATATGTTTCAACAGGATTTCCAGTAAATTGTGAATATATAACAATAGCATTTAAACCTTTAACTGGTACTGACCCAAATGCTCCATTAGTTACAAGTCAATCAAATAGTTTAATTTATCGTGTTGTTACAGGGGAAACAGGTTCTACATATAATACACTAACATTAGATAGGAACACCCCAAATTTAAGTGGATTTACGGGTTCAGGTGTAACAATTTGCAATAATTGTGATCCATTTTGGGGTGATACAGTACCATATCAGGTTGATTGTATGCCAGTAACACAATTACCGGGGGATAGACAAGACCCTTGGACATTAAATATTGTTTGGACAGAAAAACCAGCGGGATTAGATGTACCATATGTAGTAGATGAAAATTTAACGGGATATACAAGTAATATATTCGCGTCAACCAAAGAATATTTTGGATATACATCAGTATCAGGACAACCAACTAATACAGGAACAACAATAGTTAATTCACTTGGTGATATAATAACAATTCCACCTGATGAACAACACTCATTAGCAATTATTCATTATGCGGGACAAAATACATCAAAAGAACCTGAAAAATTCTTTAAATATGAAGATTATATTGGACATACAGAAGAAGAAGATATAGAATACTTCGAAATATATATACCATTCTTATTATATCACAGAAATACGGGAACAACTATCGGAGCGAAATTCACAATGGACACCGATGATTATTATATTAATTCTACAGCTCAAGATACGAAATTAAATAAAATAAAATATCGTTATTTACTTGACGAATGGAGTAATAAAGTGGGTAAAATATTTGTTCATCATAAAGTGATTATTTTTGACGATCAAGAAATTGTTGCATCATTAGATTATAAATCAAATAGAAAATACACATTACCAATTCCAAGAGTAGCACAAGTTCCTGTCGATATCACTTGTACAGATAATGTTGTTGGTGTTACAACACCATTAATGGCTGGTACAACAGGTGAAACGATGTTTATTAGTTATCTTTTCGCTATGACAGGAAATACAGGGATGACAGGATTACATTGTAATAGTTACGCTAAAGTAACAGGAACATCACTTAACGCTGATGTGTCGGTTAATTTTTCGACAACAGATTTCACATTTTTATCAAGTTCGTCATATACAACTGGATTTACCAGTAATAAATTTTATGTAATAGCTCAATTAGTAACTACTGGTGAACAACCAACACCAGATGGATGGAAAATAATTGATTATACTGACCAAATTCCAAATCATACTGTGGGTCTTAATATTAGTCCTACTAATATGCGAGGGTCAAGGTATATTTTAACATATGACTTATATGATAATGCTAGTAAATATGATTTAGAAGATTTTATAGGTGAATTACCTGACGAACCATCAACTAGCCCCGAATTTGGAGACACACAACCATTCCCTGGAAGTGTAACACTTGTAAGGTCAACTGATATTCAGACAATGAGATTTCTTGTTAATTTACCAACAGGTCAATTTGAAACAACTCAAAACCCAACATATCTTGACACCAACGATTCAAAACGAATAACAGAAGTCGCTTTATTAGATAGTAATAAAGATATTTTAGTTATTGGAAAAACATCCAAACCAATTGTTCGAACAGGAACACAAATAATTGGGGTTAAAATAGATTTTTAACTGTTTACAATTCAATTAATTTTATTTATTTATTAACTTATGGGAAGTACATTAAGAAATACACCAAAAATTTTAGGTTTAGATATATCCACAAAAACAACTGGGTTTGCGTTATTTGAAATAAATGGGTCTAAGTTATTAGAATTAACACATTTTTCACCAAAAATAAAACCACTACCTGAAAATAAAATAGAGGTTTTAATAAGGAAAGCGGACGCATTTAAAAGTCATTTAGAAAAATATAAAGATATTGGAATCCAAAAAGTCATTATTGAAGAACCATTACTTAATTCAAATAATATATATACCGTTGGAACTCTTCTTAGGTATAATACAATGATAATGAAAATATGTTATGATACATTTGGTGTCGTACCCGAATTTATTTCAACATATAACGCCAGGAAATACGCATTTCCCGATTTAATGGGGGAAAATGCAAAAGGAAGAAAAGTATTATTTGGTGGTTACCCAAAAGATATTGATAAAAAACACGTTATATGGGAACATGTAAATGCGGTTTGTCCAGATGTTGATTGGTTATATAATACAAAAACAGGAAAATTAAAAAAAGAAAATTATGATATGGCTGACGCAGTCGCGACAGTAATTGGTTATGTTAATATGATAAAACAACAAGATTAAATTTAATACATATAATTCTTTTTTTAAAAAAGGTCATAAAATTTGGTATTGACCTTTTTTTTCGTTATAATTAACCATATGTTAAAAGAAACGGAAGTACAATACGATTATGATGGTATTGTAGATATGTTAGATGAAATCTTGGGTGACCCTAAAAGCCATAATGACTTTACGGGTCAGATTTCATATGATTGTCCCGTTTGTTCTCATGAAATCAAAGGATTAGATCATGGTGATGGAAAAGGTAATTTAGAAATTAATTACAAACTTGCCGTTTATAAGTGTTGGGCTTGCGGTGAATCACATAGGACAAGAGGTAGATTAAGGTATTTTGTAAAAAAATACGGAACAAAAACACATTTAAGAAAATATGATACCATATGTCCTGATGAAGTAAATATTCTAAAAAAAGAATATAATCCTGTTCGTCTTCCAAAAGAATTTAAATTATTTAGCTCTATTAGTGATGGTTTTAAGTTAACACATCATTATAAACGAGCAATGGGTTATTTAAAAAGTAGAAATATAACAGACGATTTAATACATAGGTATCGTATGGGTTTTTGTATTGATGGGGAATACGCGAATAGAATAGTTATTCCATCATATGATGCGGATTTTGAATTAAATTATTTTGTTGCTAGGTCTTATGAATCAAAACCGTTTCTTAAATATAGAAATCCGGAAGCAGAAAAGGAAAGTATTATTTGGAATGAACGATTAATTGATTGGGATGAACCAATATTTTTAGTTGAAGGACCCTTTGATTCCTTATTTTTACCAAACTCAATACCGATGTTAGGTAAAAAAATGAGCGAATTCTTATTTTCCAAATTATATGATAATGCTCAAAATATTATTATTGTTTTGGATGGTGACGCTTGGGACGACGCAGTAAGGTTATACTATAAATTAAATGGTGGTAGGTTATTCGGTAAAATATGGATAATCGAATTACCTGAAGATAAAGATATCGCAGATTTAAAAGGAAATTTAGATGAATTTGAAGTTAAACAATTAGACTAATATGGATTTAAAAAAAATTGCAAAAGAAATTAATGAAGCTGTTGAGAATAGACGACAAGAATTAGATATGTCTTTCGTAGAGAAGTGGCACACCTATTATATGAAAGACCTTGATGGAAAAGTAAAATCACATTTTCCGTCAGTATCTAAAATAATGAAAAAGTTTTACCCACCATTTAATCAACAAGAAATGGCACTTAAAATGAGTAAGGGTGATAAGGAAAAGGCGAAACAATTAATCGCTGAGTGGTCACTTGCTGGCACAATATCCGTCAATATTGGTAGTCGAACACACTTCTTATTGGAAGAAGATATAGTTAAAGACTATGGTGATTTTAAGGAATTAAGACGACCTGAATTTTCATGTGACGATGAACAAACTATAAAAAGTGATAATATGGTTATTGCGGGGAAAAAATATATTGAATTAATGCACGAAAGGGGTGCTGTATTGGTTGATACAGAAATGATACTTGGGGATCCTGAATTGGGGTATACAGGACAGGATGATAACACATGGTTAATGGAGAATAAAAAAAGAGATGGTTATGGGTTGGTAATTACTGATTGGAAAGGATTACCATTAAATACCCCAATTTTAACTAATAGCGGATGGAAAACAATGGGCTCTTTAACAAAAACAGATAAAGTCTTTGATAAAGATGGTAATTTAGTGAAAATAAAACATTTATCACAAATAAAAAATAAAAAATGTTTAAAAATTAAATTTGACAATAATGAAGATATTATTTCGGACTTTGAGCATAGGTGGTTAGTCTTTAATAAACACAATAACAATAAAATAGAAAGGATTTTAACAACACAGGAAATTAAAGACTATTATGATAAATTAAAAAAAAGATATTCCTATAAAATTTTAAAAATCGATAATCCAAAACCGCTGATATTAAATGAAGTTAAACTACCAATAGATCCATATTTGTTTGGTGTTTGGTTAGGTGATGGACATAGTAGTTGTGGAATGATAACCCAATCCAACGAAAAAGTATGGGATGAAATAGAAAATAGAGGATATGAAATTGGTAATGATGTATCAAATGGTGGGGCAGGAAAGGCATCTAGTAAAACTATTTTTGGATTACGAACCGAATTAAGAAAATTAAATTTATTAAATAATAAACATTTACCTGAAATATTTTTACTTAGTTCATACAACCAAAGATTGGACATATTGAGAGGATTAATGGATTCTGACGGTACTTTTAATAAAAAAAGGAATAGATTTTATGTGTCAACAACAAAGGAATGTCAAGTTATGTTTTCTATTGAATTATTATCATCACTTGGGATTAAACCCACGGTAATTAAATATTTTAAAGATGTTAATGATAAAAAAATTCAATGCTATAATATAGAGTTTACAACAGATAAATTTAATCCATTTTTATCAAGAAATAAAGAAATTAAATTAAATATAAAAAAAGATAAGAATACATATAGAAATATAGTTTCGGTAGAAAATGTGGAATCAGTTTCCACAAAATGTATTGAAGTTGACGGTCCGACAAATACTTTTTTATGTGGAAAAAGTTTAATAGTGACGCATAATACCAATCAACCTAAGAATTTTGTTTCTCAATGGTACACAAAAAAAATGTATCCACCATTTCAAAAATATGATGACACGGCGTTGGGTCATTATTATATTCAAAACCCACTTTATGGAAGGCTTCTTTTAAAAATGTTAAAGGGGTCAAAGTACGAAAATGTTAAATTTTTAGGTGGGGTTGTTGTATTATTAAAAGATGATATGGATTTTGTGGAATATAAAGTTCCCCAACCCATTATAAATACAGTATTTTCAATGAACATAAAAGAATATTTATAAACTATGGTAAAAAAAATAATTCACGCTTCGGATATACATATCCAAACATATAAATTACATGATTTATATAAAGTACAATTACAGAAATTTATAGATGATGTAAAAGAAAAGGTTAAAGGGTATGACCATAGTGAAATACGAATAGTATTGACAGGTGATATTGTTGATAAAAAAATATCGGTTTCAAATGAATTGAACGATATTTTATCTTGGCTTTTTAATAGTCTAATTGAAATTGGGATTTTGGTTATTTTACCAGGCAATCACGATTTTTTGGTTAATAATCAAGAACGATTAGATACTCTTAGTCCAACAATAGATTTAATTAATAAATTATTAAAGAAACCAGATAATTCTGAGTTTATAAAGTATTATAAAGATCAGGGGGTTTATAAAGACGAAAATATAAACTGGGTGATTTATTCGTTATATCAAGATAACATAAAACCTGAATTTACTAAGGAAGATGGGTTGTATGTTGGACTATTTCACGGGCAAGTACAAGGACTATTAACAGATTTAGGGTTTAAATTCGATGATGGGTATGATACTTTAAATTTTTTAGATATTGATTTAATGCTTTGTGGGGATATTCATCGTAGGCAAGTATTTGATTTACCTAATAAAAGAAAAGGTTATATGATTGGTTCGTTAATACAACAAGACCAAGGTGAAACTATAAAACATCATGGGTATGGAATTTACGATGTTGAAGAAGATGAATATTCGTTTGTGGACATAGAATCAGACCAACCATATATGCATTTTAGAATTACCGATTTAAAAGATATTGATAATGAAAAAGAAACACTCCTTAATCTTGGATAATGAATTTATTCAGTATTGTGAGTTGAATGAAATTACCGATATTGATAAATTAGCTAAAGAAACATTTCAGCGTGGATTTGCGTTGTTAAAATATGGTGATTCACCAACAGGAGAAACCGTAATTGAAACAAAACTTAAAGTACGAAATGATCCTCCCACAAAAATATCAGTAATAAATGAAAAGGTGGGGGTAAAACCACAGCTCATTAGTGATAAAATAATTCCTGTTAAACCATTATCAAATCCGACAGGTCTTGAAACCTTAAATAAAATGAACCAAAAAGAAGAGGTTGTAGAGGTAAAAAAGGTGAATAAAGTAAATCCTTCACCTAAACCAAAACAATCAGTTACAGATAGCCAAAACGATTTATATGACGAATAAATGAAATAAATGATGTCTAATTTTTTTTTATCAATTTTTTTTTATACATTTGTAAAAAAATAAGAATATATGTTTGAATTGTTTTTATTGTGGTCATTCATAGCGTACGGAATGACATCTATTATAGTTTGGGGGTCGATTTTCGATGTTCCCCGTAACTGGATAACAAAGAAATCAAAATTTTTTGGAGAATTAATTGGGTGTGTACTATGTACAAGCACTTGGGTCGGTTTTTTCTTGTCGATTTGTTTTGGTGGTTTAACTAGTAGTGTTTTTGACATTCACTGGTCAGCGTCCATATTTTTTGATGGTATGTTTACCGCAGGGGTAGTATGGATAATAAACTCTATTATCGAATTTTTCGAAAATAAAGGTAGTATTAATAATTAAAAATGGTAAATCCAGTAATAAAAGTTGATTGGGTAGATGTACCTGAAAATATAACACCTGAAAAGATAAAACGGGTAAAAACATATTTTCAAAATAAGTACAATGCTAAAAATGTAAAGGTAGTACCTACATATCTTTCTAATGATATGAATACTAGGTTGAAATCGTTAGAAGCATCAGATAATATACTTGATCCGCAATATCAAAAAAAACTTGTTAAGGATTTTATTCAAGAAAATAAAATTGAAATTAAATGGGACTTAATAAATCGGCTTGATGATAAAGTAAATAACAATATAGACGAAACCAACCAAAAAACTGTTAGGTATAATAAATGGGAAATTAAAAAAGTGGAATTTTCAAATTTCCTATCGTTTGGTCAAAAAAATGTTATTGATTTTACCGAATTAGGTGGAATAACGGTTATTGAATCGACACCTAAGAACTTTGGGGGTAAATCAGTAACATCAATAGACCTACTAATGTTTTTATTTTTTAATTCAACAACAAAAACTAAAATTAATGAAGACATCTTCAATAAATTTACTGATGTTGATGAAGTTAAGGTTGATGGGTATATTAATATCGATAATGTTGATTATTTAATTTCACGAACACTTACAAGGAAAAGACCAAAAGCAGGTGGGTTTAAGGTAACATCTAAACTTGAATTTTCCGAATTTGATGATAGTGGTGAATTAGTGAATTTATCGGGTGAACAAAGAAGGGAAACGGAAAAGATTATTACTGAAGCGATAGGAACGCAAGAAGATTTCCTATTAACGATTTTAACGACAGGTAATAACTTAGAAGAATTGATTGATTCCAAACCAACCGCTCGCGGACAAATTCTAACTAGATTCTTGGGGTTAGAGAGTTTGAAAGAAAAGGAAGAAGTCGCTAAAAAAATGTTTAATGATTGGTCAAAAACCCTATTATCCAATACACATAATGTAATGCAACTTAAAATCGATAATGGGGCTTATAATACCAATATTGAAAATTCTAAGTATGAAATTAAAAACTTAGAAAAACAACTTAAAATTGATGAAGATAATTTAGAAGACCTCGAAACTAAGAGGGATAAATTATTATCCTCAATGAATAATGACATATCTGATGATCTTATTAATACCAACCCTGTTTTAGTACAAAGAGAAATTGATGAATTAGTAGAAAAAAGGGGTAAGATAAAAGAACTTGGGAAAGGAATCACGGTAACAGAACCATCGGAATATTATTTGGAAGATGATCATGAAAAAGTTAAAAAAGAAATTAGTAATTTAAATCTGGAATTAAATTTAAATCTTGGGACTATTAAATCATCAGAAAATTTAATAGTACAATTTGAAACCGGTAAAATTTGTCCTACTTGTAAACAACCTCTTGCTGATGTTGACCATAGTGAAGAAATTAAAGAACTGAAAGATACGGTTATTAAATTAAAAAATCGTAACACTAAATTAGAAAATAAAATTAAATCACTTGAAGAGGATGAAGAAAAATTATCATCATTAAAGAAAATTTATGATGAATATGAAAAAGATAAATTACGTAAATCTAAAAATGAGTTAGAATTTGAACAAAAATCAGTTGAAATTGATAATAAGACACTTCTATTAGAAAGATATGAAAGTAGTAAGAAAAAATTAGAAGAAAATAAATTAATTGAAGCTGAAGCTGTTAAATTAAAAACTCATATTGAAACCGTAAATGCAGATATTAAAAAGGGTAATATTAATATTGAACGATATAAAAATAATATTATCACAATGGAAGAAAAGATTAAAATTAATGATGAATTAATAAAAAAGATAGACGCAGAACAAAAATATGTTGTGGTGTTTAAAACATACTTGTCAATATATGGTAAAAACGGTATATCAAAAATCATATTGAAAAATATGATTCCATTAATAAATCAAGAATTACAACGAATTCTATCTGATAGTTGTGAGTTCATACTTGAACTAACCATAAATGAAAAAAATGAGTTAGACTTTTTAATGATAGATAATGATACACGGGTAGTGAAACCATTAGTAAGTGGTTCCGGGTATGAAAAAACAATCGCATCATTAGCACTTAGAAGTGTTTTAACCAAAGTTTCATCCTTACCAAAACCAAATGTGGTTGTGATGGATGAAGTTTTCGGGAAAATAGCGGATGAAAATTTAGAGCTGGTTGGGGAGTTCTTTATAAAAATCAAAAGTTATTTTGAACATATATTGTTAATTTCGCACAATCCGTTAATTAGAAATTGGTCAGATAATATTATTATGATTAAAAAAGACGATAATGTATCATCCATCGATTTTATTAACACAAAAATTACTTAAAAATTACTAAAATGAAAACAGATTCTAAAGAATACCCAGGAAAAATGACAATAATAAATGTTGGAAATAAAAAGTTTAATTGGTTAAAACTACTACCTTATTTAATAATATTAATGTTAATAGGTTCAACAGCGTTCTATGTACACAAATCACAAAATTTGAAAGCAGATCTTGTATCTGAAACTAATTTAAGTAGTGCATTGCTTGATACAGTAACAACATATAAAAATAAGAATGGTCAACTTGTATCAGAAAAGCGTACATTACAAACAGAGGTATCTAATCTTGAGGAAATAAATGGTTTTTTAACCGAAACACAAAAAGAATTGGTTAAAAATATCAATGAACTTGAGAAAAGGTATACGATTATCGCTGCCGCACTTATAAAAACCCGTGTTGAATTAGATTCAATTCGTGATGGTATGGTTGTTGTAGATACAACTGAAAATACGATAACAATTAGTGATAGTTTGCCCGACATCCAATATGTTTTTATAGTTAAAAAAGTAAGACCACTTTCGGTTTATGAAAAACCCGAATTTAGTATTCGTAAATTAAATTTACCTAATACACAATTCATTGAATTTCATTGGAGAAATAATAAAAAAGAAGGTTATCCTGTATCTTTTAGCGTGTCAAATAGTAATAAATATTTTAAAACCGTAGATATTGATAGTTATATTATACCCGAAGTCAAAAAATCTACACTTAAACCAACATTTTGGCAAAAACTTGGGAAGACGGGTAAGAAATCAATCCCCTATTTTATAGGGGGAGCAGTTGGGGCAGGTATAACATTAATAATGACAAATAATTAATATAAAATATAATTTATGAAAAACCATATTGTTATTAATTCAGATGAATTGCAATATTATTTAAAAGATTTACGAAAAATATCAGTTATCACACATGAAAGACAAGATGAAATTTTTGAATTACTAAAAAATAATTCAATAAGTAAGAAAGATATTGATAAATTAAAAAAAGAACTCGTTCTTGGTAATTTAAGATTTGTCATTACAATTGCAAAGGGATATCAAAATCAAGGGTTGGACATTACAGATTTAATATCCGATGGAAATATTGGTTTATTAAAAGCGGCGGAAAGGTTTGACCACACATCAGGTGTAAAATTCATTTCATATGCGGTATGGTGGGTTAGACAATCTATTATGGCTTCCCTTAATGATAACGCAAGAACCATCAGAATACCAAGTAATTTGGTTCAGGAACTACAAAAAAAGAAAAAGGAGCCTAATGTACCATTTCCTGATTCAAGAAGTCTAATCGACAATTTACCATCTTGTGTTAGTTTATCTGATCATATTAACGATGAGGGCGACCAATTAGTTGATATCGTAAGGGATCCAAATGAAAATGACCCAGAAAAAATGATTAATTCGAAGGAAGAAATTAAAAAAAGGGTAGATAAGATATTATCCGTGTTAAATGAACGTGAAAGGGTAATAATCGAAAAATCATTTGGTTTAAATGGTATTGAATGTAACTTAGAAGACCTTGGAGAAGAGTTTGACTGTACAAAAGAACGTATTCGTCAATTGAAAGCAAAGGCGATTAAAAAGTTAAGAAATGAAAGTTATATTCTTTTAAACTATTTATAAAGTAATAAAAATTAAATATAATATACATTATGGTAGAATTTATGAAAAAATATTACCCTATCGCTATACTTGTATTCGCATTACTTGTATTGTTAAAAAGTTGTGGGGATTCAAAAACATTTAAAGATGTAAATAAGGAACTTACATCAATCAAATCTGAAATAGAATCTATAAAAGATTCAACATATACAAAAGAAGAATTAAATATTCGTTTAAGGATTTCCGGGTTAGAATCGGAAAAAAGGATGATTCAAGCTACTGATAGAAAAATGTTAGATGTGCAAAGACAAAATGCCATCGAAGATGAAATTTGGATATTAGAAAGTGAATTAGATAAACTGAAAATGAATAATAAATAATGAAGTGGATTAAAAAACATTTTAGTAGGATAGTTTGGGCATCGTTCCTATTTCCAATAATATTAGTGGCATTCGTATCTATATCACACGTAACAGAATGGTATGGTATTGGTAATCCAACAAGTTGGGCTATATATTTATCAGTTGCAGTTGAAATCGCGGCCTTATCATCATTAGCAGCGATTGTAGCAAAAATGGGTAAAAAGGTTTATTTTCCTTTCCTTCTTGTTACATTAATACAATTTATCGGGAACGTCTTTTTCTCTTATCAGTATATTAAAATTGATAGTGCGGTGTTTTTATCGTGGGTAGAATTAGTTAACCCATTATTTAATCTTTGGATTGAACCAACCGACTTAATTGCCCATAAAAGAATTGTAGCATTTCTTTTAGGTGGGTTATTACCTGTTATATCATTAACATTCTTGGGGTTATTAGTTAAATTCGAAGAAAGTGATTGGGAAATAGAAAAAACGGAAGATGACACACCTATTGAAGAAACAATATTACTTGAAGATGACGAAAGTAGTAAACCAACCGATTCATCAAATGTTAATGCTAGTGACATCATAAGTGAAGTATCAAAAATAAGATTAGATGAAGATGATTTCAGTAAACTTGATGAATTTTTAAAAAAGAAAGAACCGTTACAATCTATCGATAATATACCACCAGAGGAAACAAAAGAAGAATTACCTGTAACACAAAAACCAATACAGGAAAATGTAACACCAGATAATAGGGTAGAAACAACTCACCCCATACATTATGAAACAATAATGAAACCAACACCAGAATCAACTCCTGATGTTACACCATCACCTACACCATCACCTACACCTTCACTTACACCATCACCTACACCAGAACCAACTCCTGATGTTACGTTAATAGTTACTCCATCAGTTACTCCATCATTTACACCATCAGAGTGGAAAGAAATATCAGGTGAAGATGTCGGTAAATTACCTGACGAAAAAAAAAAACAGTAAACACACCACCAAAAGGGTTGGAACGCACTTTTTCGTTGACTACTTCGGAGAAAACAGAAAAAAAACCTAAAGTAAGGAAAATAACAAAGCCTGTTAAAACATTTATTAGAAATGTCGGAAATTCAAGACGTAAGCATACTTGATAGTGGTGATTTAAATATCACAAAACGTTGGAGTAAAAAAAAACAAATATTATTATATGATACCCAAAGAAGGTTTGATGATTTTGTAATGAAATTAAAATATCGACAAAACGGAAAGTATGAAGATATTCCTCATTACATTATTAAAAAAAATGGTGAAGTATATCAACTATTTGACACAAAATACAGTTCAAAAACATTTAATGACAGGGAAATCGATAAAAAATTCGTAAAAATTGCCATAGAAAATTTAGGTTGGTTAACAAGAAACACCATAACTGGTGTATTAAATAATTGGATAAATGACAAGTATAGGGCAGAACCATATATTAAAAAATGGAGGGAATACCACTACTGGGACACATATACCGAAGAACAAAAGAACTCGTTGGTAGATTTATGTAAAGATATATGTGAAAAAACAAAGATTCCATATCAGTCTGTCCCATCACAAGGATATCTAGAAAACATATTAAAATTTGAGGGTATTGTATGTAAATCCAATTTTCTAAATATTTATACAGATATAAACCCTTCGTTTGACCTTAATATATTTTATGATGGAAAAAAAACACAGAAATGAATACGATGAAACAAAAGAACTCTTACAAAGAATTCGTAAATTAAATAAATCTTCTAAAAAAGAAATACAAGAACAAATTTCAAGTTCAAAACCTCGTTTAGGTGATGATGATATGGATAAAAAACAATATCCAGATGTATCTAATTTTGGTGATCCCGTAGAGTGGCAAAAATCAGAAAGAGAAGATCGACAAATAGATACCCAACCTAATGAAGAACCTAGCAATTGGGAGGAACCACAAAAAGAACCAGAACCAAGTAATTGGAAAAATCCAGATGAGACTAGTAGTTGGGATCCCTTAGACAAAGAAGGTGAAACTAATAGTATGATGAAATCAATAGAGAATTGGAACTCAGAAGAATCTTCAAAAAATAAAGATTATGATGTTGTTAATAATGTTGAAGTTGTAATAAATTCAACAGATACGGCTGATTTACAATTAAATGATGATGAAAAAGTTAAACTATCACAACTTATAGATGATTTTCGTACTGAAGTATCCGAAATTACGGAATTTGGTCAATTAAACATTTATGATGATAATGCAAAATTAGATGGTAACCTTGGAGAAGTAAATTTAGGATTTACATTATCTGCGGGTGATGATAATGGGTTATTTTTATCCAATTCTGCGATGGTTCAAATAAATGACAATATTATGGAATTTATAAACAAATTAAAATTATTTCAAATAAAATTTAATGATGTATTAAATGAACTAATATCAAATAGACAACAAAACTAATGGCGTTAACAGGACAAGATAAATCAGAAATTCAAAGAATAGCTAAAAAGGAAATAAAATCCTTTTTGGACACAACGGATGCTCATAGGTTAGTTATGAAAATAATTCAAAAGGAATTAGGTAATAAAAAAATAGATGCAGCGATGGTTCAAATGGCAACTAAGGTTACTATTGAATTATATAGAACATTATGGCAAAGAAAAGACTTTTGGGCTTCCGCATTAAAAAATGTTAGATAAGTATGGAAAATTTTGAACAAAAATTAGGTAGGTTATATATTCCCGATGAAAGAGATGGGAAATACCAAATGAAAATGGCTATACCACAGGAAACTCCGGGTGTTACTTATAAATATTGGTGGCCAACAGGTTGGTGGGGAAATCAACAAAATACCCCTTATTGTGTTGCATTTAGTTGGGCACATTGGTTAGCCGCAGGTCCGATAACACAAAAGAAGAGTCGTGAGGGTGGTGTAGCACCATTCGATACCACATATCTTTATAACGAAGCACAGAAGGTAGATGAATGGCCAGGTGAGGATTATGATGGAACATCTGTTAGAGCAGGAGCGAAAATACTAAAATCAAGTGGGTATATATCAAATTATTTATGGGCATGGGATGTGGAAACAGTAATTCAAGCATTATTAACCGCAGGTCCTGTTGTGGTTGGAACTTGGTGGTATGATGGTATGTTTTACCCTGATTCAAACGGATTAATAAAAACAACAGGTAGTAAAGTGGGTGGACACGCATATTTATTAGATGGTGTTAATACTGATAAAGGATTAATTAGAATAAAAAATAGTTGGGGTAGGAATTGGGGTAAAAATGGATTTGCATACATATCCTTCGATGATATGGAAACATTAATATTTGACCAAGGCGAAGCCTGTCTATCAACAGAAATAGATGTAATATGACTTGGAAAAAGTATAAACGAACAAACGAAGCGGAAATGCGACCTTATGATGAAGGTGAAACTTTAGATAGTAAGGTTTCTGTTAGTGCTGCTGACAAGAAAAACGGTAGCCCAAAAGTTGGGGATATGATTGCCCGTAATATCGAAGACCACGATGACCAATGGTTAGTTGCTAAGGATTATTTTGATGAAAATTTTGAAGAAGCAAACGAAACATTAAAAGGTGGGTTGGGCGATAATATGACAGTAGGAGATTTTGCGAAAAAATATAAAGTTTCAAGTAAAGAGGTCGTTAAAGAACTTAAAAAAGGGGTAAAAGTAGAAAAAGAACATACCGATGACCCAAAGATAGCACGAGAAATTGCTGTTGATCATTTAGCAGAAGATTTATATTATTATGATAAGTTAAAACAGGTGGAAGCAAAAGAACAAACAATGTCAGGTGGTTCAGGTTCATTTGAAGCACCAATGGGAGCATCACCAGTTAAAAGAGAAATACATAATTCTGAAACTAACGAATCTGATTCGCCACCAAAAAAGGGTGAATATAAAGAAGCAACAACATCATCAGTATCAGCGAATGGTCAATATGACGCACCATTTGGTACAGGTAAAAAAGATCCTTTAGAACTTGACGCAGTAGAAGATATTAAAGCGTCAAAAATAGGAAAAAAGGATAGTAGTCCATTTGATTATAGTGTTGATGTAAAGGATAAGTGTAAAACATTCCCATATTGTAATCAGGGGGATATAAACGCACTTACAATTAAATCAATAAACGAAACAATTAAGGAAGTATCGAAAGAATACGGATTACCAATAAAAGAAGTGGAAAAAATTGTGTTAAAAGAATTTAAATAGATATTTATTTGATATGAAACTAAATATTAATGAAATAATCGAGGAAACGATGTCTAATGAAATAAGAAATAGAATTTTATTAGAACAAGAAGAAAATAGTAATCTTTTTGATAAAATTAAATTATTTAAATCGTTAACCCCATTCCTTAACCAAATTATGAATGTTGTTAGGTCAACTGATTATGATGAGAATGGTATAATTATTCATATAACTGATTTAACGATTGAAGATTTATTAAACCATACTAATGCGGGAACAATAGATGAAGCATTAAGAAACATAACTAAGAATCTTCATAATGACGCTAAAAAAAATGGTATGGGGGATATTGACCTTGGGTTTGATATTTCTGGTGAATCAAAAGAAAGTCTTGATTTACAAATAAAAATAACAGCAAATAAGGAACTAGGTTCTGAAATAAATGAAAATATGAAAAAATCACAATTAATTGAATCAGCAAACGAATTTGCTGAATGCCTAACAAAAGCTAAACAAAATAACGAAGAAACATTTGATTATAATGGAAATAAGTTCAATGTTCAAGAAGTAATCAATGAGTTCGAAGAAGATATCCCATGTGATGAATGTGACCAAGAAATAGAAGAAGTTGAAACTGCGGAAAGCGAATTAGCAGGTAGTACAGGTTCAGATGAAATATACACAACTAATAATATAACATATGAATCAGAAAAACAAAAAAGGACTATTAGGTTATCTGAAACTAAATTTAAAGAAATGATTAATAGAATGGTATCTGAAGCGTTAAAACCCAAAGTGGTTGGTAATGACCCAAAAGTCAACACAATCACAAAACCATATAAAGATGCCACGAAAGCAGAAAAGAACCCACCTGAAACATTAACACAAAAAGATACCCCAGGATTACAAGCAGTTAAAAACGCACATAAAGAAGGTGAAAGTGATGAAAAAGAACATTTTAATGAAGTAGATAAAAAATTAGATGATTATTTAAAATTCGAAGGTAATGATAACCCTGAATTCCCCGGACAAATTGGTACAGGAGAAATTGTAGCAACCAGAGATGCTGAACTTGGTGAAGAAGCTCAAGATTATGTTGATACATATAGAGGTATGGGTTCACAAGATGCGGCGTATGATGTTGAACCATCACAAAGTTTTAAAGATAGGGTTAAAAAAGCACTTATTGGTGACCCAACAATGGGTAATGATGCTGGTGAAGATACAGCAAATGCAATTAAAACTGATGTTGGTGACAAAGTACTTAAAAATATCGATAAGAAAAGGGATAGTATCGACAAAGACCCAATGTATGTGAAAGATGAACAACCTGTGGCAGACGATAAAGACTATAAAAAAGATCAACACGACCCTGGATTCGAAACAATCGATGGTAAGAAAGACAAAAAAGATAGCAAGAAAGATAAGAAGGACGATAAGAAAGTTGACAAAAAAGTGGTAAGTGAAGAAATCGAAAGGATGAAAAATCTTTTATCATATAACGAAAAAACTCAGTAAATTGTTTTTTTTGTTTTCTTTTATCCTTATATTTTATATGTGATATGGAAAACAATAAAGGATACATAGAATTTATAACATCAGAAAGTCATAAAAATGAAATTGACGCTTGGTATCGATCATATAATATCGTATACGAAAAAACACAATTATTCCGTGACTTTATAATCCCACTATTAGATTTATTAGAATCAACTTACTTAGGTGATGAGTATATAACAGACGAAAGTGATAAAAAAAACCATTTTCTATGGTGTATTAATAAAATCATATCAAATTTTGAAAAAGAAAAAATTTATTTTAAAAAAGAAGGAATACATGTAGATTACTTGTGGACATTTTTCCAAAACACATTCTATCAAAACGATAACCCTGATAAGTTAAAACGTGTTAGGGAATATTTGTCAAATGTATTTGTCTTTAATTACAGCAAAACAAAAACTGATTTAGAATTATTAACCGAATTTTACATTATTTTAAATCAAAACTTGAAAAAATAAAAAAAATTTCGTATATTGGTATTAATAACTGGAAAAATATGGAAACATTAAGAAAAATAAAAGACCTTGTTGAAAAAATGTCGGCAGATACATATAAGGTTTATGAAAGGGGTAATCATAGTGCATCTATCAGAGCTAGAAAATGTGCACAGGATATTAAAGAATTGATTCCCGAATTTAGAAAAGAAGTTTTAGCCGAAATAAAACGACAAGATGCAGAGAAACCAAAGAAACCAAAAAAGTCTAGGTACATTTCTTATCGTAACTTAAAAAAACATAAATAATATGTTAGAAGTAATTTCAATATATCTGTTCATCCTTAGCCTGATATTTTCATCAAAATATCTAATACAGTTCATCTTTACATTTTTACAAGAAGATCCAACACCGATGTATCTTAAATCTAAAGAAAAAATATTACTATACTTGGCGGTTGCTTATGTTTTAACATGTATAATAAATTTAATTATATGATATACAAAACAATAGAAAAATTACGACCATACTTCCATTCAATCAGAGAAGTGGAAGGTAATGTTAGTCTTGATGTTAAATTCCCAACAAAATGGAAAATTGACTATGAAGAAGAAGGATTAAAAATAATCCCACAGGATAAAAACGAAAAAATCACTTTAATATCATATGTAATGCCAGCGACAGAAGAAGGATATGAAAGTGTTATTGGAATAATATTAGGTATTGTTAAATTTAATTTAGAACAAGAAGAAAAGGAGAAGTTATTCCAAGATAAAATTAGAGAATTAAAGGGATTATTCGCTGAAGAATCGTTAGATAAATTAAAAGAAATTAATTTTTTAGGTAATGGGACAAAAACCGAATTATCAACTGAACCAGGGGATGGAATGGTTGACCAAGGAAATTGAAAAGGATAAAAAAGAGATTGCTCGTGATAAAGAAAAATTAATTAAACAAATTACATCTTTAAATAAAGACGAGATAATTAAAGAAATTAAATCCTCAAATAAAGCGGAAAAAATGTTTAAAAAGAATCAATTGACATTTTTAAAAAAGTTACAAATAATTCTAGGATATGGAAAAAAAGGGTGACATGTTAAACCAACTTGCGATGATTGCAGATTTACTTGAAAGGGTGAATCTAACATCAAAAGATACTATGGTTATTTTCGATGTTGAGAAAGAAGAATTTAATAGAATATATAATACCGTTTATTTAAAGGCGAAATCGAGGTTAAACCCACCAAAAGATACATTTAACATTCAAATTGGGGATATTAAAATTATTTTTAATACGAATAGTGTTTAAATAATTCACTTCTTTTATATCCTTTACTTTCTAGTAAATCATATAATAATGTTCGTTGCGTACGATTAACATCTTTTACGAATATAAAATTTTTCTTATCTCTTTTTAATAAATCATCTCGAACAATTTCAAATAACCTTACCGTATCATCAATATTTTTATTTCCATACATTTTAATCTTGTTTTCTACTTGAACGAATAATTTATTATTTAATGTGAATATTTGAGCGATATCATCTATTTGGTTAATATATAACATCATTTCGTGATACCTGATTCTTTTTTTTCTGTCAAAATCATATACATACTCTTCTTCCCAATATGGAATTAAATATTTTATTCTTTGTTTATCGTTATCTATATCGATTTGAATATTTCTACCCATTTCATCTTTTGCGTATGTTTTTGTTGACCATCTTGTTTTAGGAAATACAAGTGCAAGTTCAAAATTCATAGGTGTTCTTTTTTTACCTGAATTCAATTTAACATATTGTGGTTTTCTTTGTGTTTTATATTCATACCAAGCATTCATAATTGTTGAACGCTTTGCTGATTTATGCATCACCTTTCGTTTCTTACGATTACAGAATAATATTATGTAATATTTGTAGGTTACCATATTTTAGTTATTAATGAGAATATTCCGTATATTGCTAATAAAATAATAATCACCACACTAAAAATTGTGGTTTTTACCTTCCTATCAATCTTTTTAAAGTCGTCATTATATGTCTTTTTTTTACATCCTGAACATCCCATATGTCAAATATACAAAAAATATATGAATAATCAAATAAATTTTGTTTTATGGGTTTAATTGTGTATATTTTAACAGTTAAGGTATAAAAACAATAATAACTATTAATATTTTAATAGTTAAAATAAAAAATAATTATTTATGACAACAAGAAAATTAGTAAACTTAATGATGAAATCTTCTAATTATAATCCATATACCGGTAAACTTTCAGGAAAAGACAATGTATTAGCGGCGATCGAATTAGCTAAAAAGTTTAAAGAATTTGCTGATGATGGATATACAGATGAAGCAATGGATATTGACAGTAATCAATGGTCAGAAGTAATAGATAAATTAATCATAATGAAAAATAAATAAAAAACTAATATATGATATCTTATATTGGAGGAAAAGCCAGAATAGGTAAATGGATTGTACCTTATATCCCAACTGACATAGAAACATACGTAGAACCATTTGCAGGGATGTTCTGGGTCTTTTTTAATATGGACCTAGCAAAGTACCCAAAACTAAAAACTGTCGTGTACAACGACTTTAATGGACTTAATGCGAATTTAATGAGGTGTTCATTAGAATATGATAAATTATGGGACGAATTATCGAAATATCCTTGTCAACAATTAGGTGTTGTGGATACACCACCAGAATATTCCGAATTATTTAACAAATGTCAGGAAGAAGTATTTCATCCAGATTTTAAAGTCGGTAATACCCCTAATTTTGATGCCGCAGGAAAGTATATTTATGTTCTCACTCAAGTATTTTCAGGTTCTAAACCAGAAACAGCTAAATATACCGATTATAAGGGTAAGTATAGGTGTAAGGTTTTAATTTTTATGGATAAATTAAAAAATCCTAAATTCAGGGAACATTTTGATAAAATTACTTTTGTTCATTCGGAAGATTTTGAGTATATTATTGATATATATGATTCACCGACCACATATTTTTATTTAGACCCACCATACTGGAAGACTGAGAATTATTATTCATCTCATGACTTTGATAATGATGATCACGGTAGGTTATGTGGTCTTTTACATGATGTTAAAGGTAAATTTGGGTTGTCATATTATGAATTTCCTTTATTATCCGAATGGTTACCAAAAAACAAATTTCGCTGGGAACAAAAAGCATTTAAAAAGGCCGCCGCGGCGAAAAAAGATGGTAAGCAAAATGATGGATTAGAATTATTAATAATGAATTATGGTGATATAAAACCAATGAAAGTGGTACAATTAGATTTATTTGATTAATGGAAAATACCATTTTTATATTTACGATGTTAGGATGTCCATATTGTGTTGATTTAAAAAATTCACTTATCGATTTAAAAATACCATATACGGAATTAAAAATTCATGAAAATAAACCTATATGGGAACAATTAGTAAAACAAGTAGGACTTAGAAATTTACCAACGGTTTTTATAAAGGAAGGTGACACAGATATGGGACCTGTTTTTGTGTCTGGTCGTGACTTTAATAGTAGGGATGAAATAATAGAATTAATTCAAAAAAATATTTAATAAATAATATTGTTTTAAGGTAAAGGGGATTTATTCCCCTTTTTTTGTGCTTTTTTTTTATCTAATCAATATGTTTCGTGTAAAAGAAACGAAATAAAAGTATTTATAATTAAGATAAAAAAATGACAAAACTTAGAACAATTAATTGGGCTCAGATTGACCCGTTATTATTCACAGGAACAACCATTAACAATGCAAAACAATCTGCATTAACATATTTTGAAGAACGATTTAGATATGAGGGGTTAACCGCAGCACTAAAAGTTAATAGTGAATCAGTTGTTGAATATTGGTTTTTAAGTGGTATAACGAATAGTGATTTTGTGTTAAAAACCACAGGCAGTGGAGGTACTGGAACATCAGGAACAAGCGGAACATCTGGTGATGATGGTACTTCTGGTTCAAGCGGAACTTCAGGTTCTTCTGGAAGCTCAGGAAGTGATGGTAGTTCTGGTTCATCTGGGGAAGACGGAAGTTCTGGTACATCAGGTAATGATGGTTCATCTGGAACAAGTGGATCTTCAGGGGAAGATGGAAGTTCTGGAACAAGCGGTACATCAGGTAGTTCAGGTTCTAGTGGTGAAGATGGAAGTTCTGGTACGAGTGGTAGTTCTGGTTCAAGCGGTGAAAGTGGTACAAGCGGAACATCTGGTGAAAACGGCTCTTCGGGAACAAGTGGAGAAGACGGAAGTTCAGGAACAAGTGGTTCTTCTGGTGAAGATGGTAGTAGTGGTACAAGTGGTACATCTGGAGAAGATGGTTCTTCTGGAACAAGCGGGATATCTGGCGAAGACGGAAGTAGCGGTACATCAGGTAGCAGTGGTTCAAGTGGTGAAACAGGAGATAGTGGATCAAGCGGAACATCTGGCGAAGACGGAAGTTCAGGAACAAGTGGTTCTTCTGGTGAAGATGGTAGTAGTGGAACAAGCGGTGAAACAGGAGATAGTGGATCAAGCGGAACATCTGGTAATGATGGTTCATCTGGTACAAGCGGGTCTTCAGGAGAAGATGGTAGTAGTGGAACAAGCGGTACAAGCGGAACGTCTGGTGATGATGGTTCTTCAGGTAGTTCTGGTACATCTGGCTCATCAGGAAGTAGCGG
>Ga0114918_10001061_pt1 | contig 24327 bp, 19 predicted proteins | sample LantaG_FD_87015 | JGI IMG/M metagenome (GOLD analysis project Ga0114918, IMG submission 87015) | Deep subsurface microbial communities from Baltic Sea to uncover new lineages of life (NeLLi) - Landsort_02402 metaG | ecosystem: Environmental > Aquatic > Marine > Oceanic > Sediment | place...
AAAAAAAAAAAAAAAAAAAAAAAAAAAAAAAAAAAAAAAAAAAAAAAAAAAAAAAAAAAAAAAAAAAAAAAAAAAAAAAAAAAAAAAAAAAAAAAAAAAAAAAAAAAAAAAAAAAAAAAAGAAGAAAAAAAAAAAAAAAAAAAAAAAAAAAAAAAAAAAAAAAAAAAAAAAAAAAACTCCCGTATTCTTCATTTTTCGCTTCCTCTTCCTTCTTCGCGCTCTCTCCTTGTTTTGCAAGGGAAAAAAAAAGGGGTGGGGGCGAGCTCGCCGCACACTTTTCCTTTCTCTGCGCACAGAGACAGTTCTCACAGGTTCGTATCAAGAGATAGAGAGTCTGCGCCAGAGAGAGAGTACAGAGATCGAGGGGCTCGGAGGAAAGAGAGAATGCGCGCAGCGTTTTGGCTAGGAAAAAGGGCACGCCATCGATTGGTCGGTGACCTGTCGATTGCTTCTCTCTGATTCTTCTCGATTCTCGACTCCCTCAATTCTCACCCGTTTCCGAACCCCCCTCTCATCCCAATCAACCACCATGGAAAGACAGATCGAAGTTATATCGACCTGATGTTTGTCCGCAAGCTCGGAGGCAAGGCCGCGATGGCCAAAGCGGCCAAGTCGGAGGTGCGTTTTTTTCTCTATTGGGAAACGAGAAAAAGAAAAAAGTTGAAGCAAAACGGAGCTACCGGTTTCGAATCGGTCGTTGATTCGGCCGGCATTCCCCGTGCTTTTCCAATTGACATTCCCTCGTGTTCGCTAGCGTGAGCTGAAGATGTTATCCAAGCGTCGAGCTTGACAAAAGATGAATCGAACGAGTCGAAACGGCACGCGTGCCTTGTCGGAATCGAGAGAGAGACCAAGGGCAGCGACCCTCACTCGCTTCATCGCTTTCCGAGTCGCCTCTCTCGCTCTCCCTCGCTCCCTCGTCCCCCGACTTCTCTCAAACAGTCTTCTCTCTCAACCTCAAAAAACCCATCTCAAAACCCCTCTCCCAAACAGGCCTCCCCTGCCGACCTCTGGCACGGCGACGAGGCCGAGGCCCACCTGTCGCAGCTGGCCGTCTTGGAGAACTTCGCGACGCACGGCATGTACGTCAAGTTCACCGACGAGGAGGCCGGCGCATTGGAAGGGCGGGCGCTCGCGATCGCGCTGGCGGCGTCCAAGGACGTCGCCGCGCACGGCACGACCGCCGCCACGCTCAGAGTTATTACTCCGCGCACGGCTCCCGGGATGGTCGGCGCCGGCAGCTTCGGCGCGCCCTTGCCCGTGGCCCTTCCCGCGGAGCCCTTGGGAAAAGACGGGGCGGAGGCCGTGCTGAGGGCGCTGAGGCCCTCGGGCGCCGTCGTCGACCTGCCGTCTTCAGGTTCGTCTCGCCCCGGGAGCGCCCGCAAGCTCCTCGGAGGGATTCTTGGAGGTAAAAAGGGCGCCTCCGTCTCGGCAGAGGCCGGAGCAGGAGCAGGAGCAGAAGAGTCTGCCGAGGAGATCTCGAAACCTTTCGACGAGGCCGAGGTCGCGGCCGCTGTCGCGCGCAAGAAGGCCGAGATCGAGGCCGAGCTCGCGCGCCAGCTGGCGGCCGACGAGGCCGCCTCGATCAGGCGCCGCGAGCGCGAGGAGGCCGCCGAGGCCAAGAGGATCGCCAGCGAGAAGGCGGCCGAGGAGCGGCGCGTCGCAGCAGAGGCCCTCGCCGCGAAGAAGCGTGAGGAGGCGCGCGCCAAGGCCGAGGCGCAGGGGGCGAAGCAGAAAGAAGCCTTCGAGGCCGCCGAGCGCAAGAGGCAGGAGCTGGAGCTCAAGAGGGAGCAGGCCGCCAAGGCGAAAGCAGAGGCCGACGAGGCCAAGAGGGTCGCCGCCGCTGCGGCGGCCAAGGCGAAGGAGGAGGCGGCGCGCGTCGCTGCCATCGCAAAGGCGGAGGCGGACAAGGTACGACGAGGAGAATTTTTTCTTTCGTTTTTTTCCTTCTTCTCTTGACCTCCGAGACCCTCAACGAGAACACTACAACGCGCTCACTCTTTCTCTTTTTCATTCTCTTCCAAAATCAAAACCAAACTACAAAAAAACGAAAACAGGAGCTCGCCGCGAGGAAGTTGGAGGAGGAGAAGGCCGCCGCCATCCGCAAGGCCGAGCAAGAAAAAGAGCTCGCTGCGAAGAAGAAGGCTGCCGCCGAGGCCGCCGCCCTCAAGAAGGCCGCGGCGGAAAAGGCCACGGCGGAGCGCAAGACCGCTGCGGAAAAGGCCGCGGCGGAGCGCAAGGCCGCTGCTGGTGCGTTTTGAATGGGATTTTTTTTGTTTTCTTCTTTCGAGGTTGAAGTTTCGAAGACTTTTCATTCACTCTCTCTTTCTTTCTTTCCCTCAACCAACATTCCACTCCTTCCCCAACTCACCAAAACCCCAGAGGAGGCCGCCAAGATCAAGGCCGCCGCCGCGGAGAAGGCTGCCAAGCAGAGGGCCCTCGCCGAGCGCTCCGAGGCCGAGCGGCGCGCGCTCGACGAGGCCGCACGCAAGGCCGACGCCGAGGCAGAGGTACGTCTGAATTCTTCTGTTTTTTCTCTTTCTCTTTTTTTCCTTCCCTTTTCCCAATCCCCATCGCCCCCATCGTTAGCCGCGCTAGCACCAACGTTTTTTAGAAATTGACTTTCATAAAAACACTCAAACGAGCTGCGCGAGCCTCCATTCAGAGGGCTAGATCAAATTGCTTCGGGGTTTTCTTTTTGCGCCTGCTGAGTTTTTTGAGAGGGAAAACTTTTGCTTCTTTCGGCTAGAGGGGAGAGAGGCTTTATCGTCTTTTTCTTTCTTTCCAGTGCCATCGCCGCATCCCTCCCTCTCTTTTTCAGCAGGGGCCGTGGGGGCATCTCCTTTGTTGGATTTGCCCCTTCCCTCCATTCGAGGCTCAAGCGAACAAAATTTCGTAAAAAAGAAAGAGAAAAAAGAAACTCACAACTTTTTTTTCTTCTTTTTCTTTCAAAAAAAAAAAACAAAAACTTCAGGCCGCCCGCGACGCCGCCACGCTCAAGGCGGTCCTCGCCGACACCCGCGTCCTCCGCGCCGAACTCGAGATGGAGTCCCTCAGGGCCGGAAAGAGGGCCTCCGTCTCGCGCAGGGGCGCCGACGAGGCCGCCGCCGCCGCCGTGGCCCTCAGGGCGATGCCCTCGGCCGCGCGCGACGCCGCTGTCTCGGAGCACGCAGCGCGCCTCGCCTCGCGCGCCGCGCTGGTCGTCCAGCAGGCCCTGGCGGACGTCAAGGGCCTCGAAGAGTACGTCGGCCTCGCCGCGGTCGCCAGCAACGAAAAAGGCGGCAAGGGGAACAAGCTGAACGCTTCGGCAGGCGCAGAGACGATCGACGCTCGCGGCGCGGTCGTCTTGGTTGACGCCGTCGTCCGCGAGGCCCTCTCCCGCGCCAACGCCGAGGGCGGCTTCTCCTTCGAGCTTCCCCCTCCGAAGCCCCTGTCGAGGGGTCACTCGCCGGCCGTGCTCGTGCAGAGGTTCAGGAGATCTGTTCCCGCTCCTCCTCCGCTGCCTCCCAGGCCGAAGCTGGAGCTGCCCGAGGAGCAGCAGCAGCTGCCGACGCCGAAGGGGGGGGCAGGAGGCGTCGCGGCGGCGTTTGCTCGCCGTCTGGGTCTGACCTCGCAGTCCGAGAGGGCCGAGGTGGAAGCCAAGCTGCCGCCGCCGCCGCCCCGCGCCGCCAAGGCCCTGGCCAAGGCTCCCGCTGCTGCTCCCGCTGCTGCTCCCGGTGCTTCTCCTGCCGCCCCGACGGGCAGGCACGCCGGCGCCGCAGGCTTCTTCCTCCGCGGAGGCGGCAGCGACAACGCCGCCGGCTCCTCGGCCGGCTCTTTCCGCTCGGCCGCCGCCAACGCCGGAGGAGGCGCTTACGCCGTCCCCAACGACATCGCCACGCCCTCAGACAGCGGATCCGCCACTCCCACCGACGGCGCCGCTTCCCCCAACTCGTTGCGCTCGGCTTTCAGGGACGAAGACGAAGGGGAGGTGTTCAAGACTCCCCGCGGAGGGAAGGACTCTTCCTCCTCGACTACGGCGACGCCGCTCGCGACGCCGCGCAAGGAAGTTGCAACCGCCGCCGCTCTCCCCGCCGCTTCCGCTGCCGCTCCCGCCACGCCGGACGCCGTGCCCACCCCTCCCGTCGGTGGTGCTCGCGAGGGCGTGCCCGCCCAGGCTGACGTTCTGGCTGCTGCTGCCACCACGGCTGCTGCCGAGGCGCGCGCTGCCTCGGAGGAGACCACCATCCGCGTCCGCCGCACCCGCCGCTCGGCGCGCAAGTCCGCCGCCGCTCCGGCTTCCGACGACGACGACGAAGCCGCCGCTGCCGCTTCTTCTTCTTCCTCCACTTCCTCCCTGGCCCCCGGCCTCAAGAAGACCGCGGCCGTTGCCGAGATCTTCGCAGAGCTCTGCTCCGTGATGCCCGACGGCGTCATGGAGGCGGAGTACGCCCCGCCCTCCGCCGCGGACTCGAGCCCCTGGGTCAGGGGCAACCGCGGCGGCAGAGGAAATGATGCTACACCAACGACGACCGAGGGCCTCGAGCTCGCCGACCGCTCTGTCGAGGGGGAGGACGGCCACGACTTCGCCGGCGACGCCGAGGCCGTCGCCGCCGACGCCACCAGGCACGCCAAGGTGCTGCGCAAGGCCGCGGCAGAGGTGACGGCGTTCTCGGCGCTTCCGAGCAGCAGCGACGGCAACAACGGAATGACCGCCGCGACGGCCATCGCCGCGCTGAGCTCGGCCGTCGCCGACGTCCGGGGCCGCCTCCAGGTCCTCTCGGTGCCGCCCTCGGCCGTCTTCGCGCACCTGGCGGCCACCTCGCAGCAGTGGCCCGCGGCCAAGTGGGAGGCGATGACTTCGTCGGCCGACCTTCACGCCGAGCTCGCCGAGCTCGACAAGAGGCAGCGGCGGTGGGTCATGCAGAGAGGGCGCGCCGCCGACGAAGGGAGGCGCGTGGAGACCTTTTTGGACGGCATCCGCGCCCGCATCGCCGCCCTGGAGAAGAGGTTCTTCGCCCCCGTGGCGCCCACGGTCGCGGCGAAGGCGGCTGCCAAAGAAGTCGCGGCCGAGGAAATCGCGGCGGTCGCCTCGCCCGTCTCGGTCGCTGAGGGAGCCTGGCTGCCCCTCGGGGTCCCTTCGGACGTTGCCGCCTTAGCCAAGGCCAAGGCGGCTTCGCTGCACGTGGCCTCCCTCTACATGAGCCGCGTCCTCTTCGAGGTCGCCAACCTCGAGAGAGCGGTGGGAGTCGCGCACGCCAAGTGCCTGGTCCACGTGGCCGACGCCGCGCGCGTCGCGCACAAGGCGCACTGCCTGGCGGGCGGCCTCGACGCGCAGAGCTCGGAGCTGTTCGACAAGGTCAGGTCTCTGGCGAGGTACTACATGCGCGTGCTAGACCCGGCGCTGGTGAAGAGCAGGGCGCTGCTGGAGGCCTAAGAGTGGGGTTGGGGGAGGGAATTGGGGGGTGAGAGGGGGAGAGAGAAAAGAGAGAGAAAAGAGAGAGAAACAAGGAGGAGAGAGATCAAAAAATTCAACAACGAAAACATCAAAACTTTTCCTAGTGCTTTTTTTCCCATTTTCATTTCCATTTTACAAACACCAAAAATCGAGGAGCAGAGCCCTCTCCGTCTTTGCCACGGAGCGGGATCTCTCTCGCGAAAAAAAAAAAAGAAACCACAAAAGAGAGAGAGAGAGAAAGAGAGAAAGAAAAGAGAGAGAGTTCCAAACAAAACAAAACCACAAAAAACTTCTTTGAATTTTCATTTTCTTTCCTTTTCAAGGCGCCAGCCTCTCCACCTTCCACTCCCCATCCGCTTGCTTCGAATACAGCACCCGGTCGTGAAGCCTCGACGACTTGCCCGTCCAGAACTCGACTCTGTCCGGCGTGACCCGAAAACCTCCCCACCCTTCGGGCCTCGGCACGGCCTTGCTCTCGTCGGCAAACTTGGCCACGGCGGCCTCTGCGCTCGCGGCGAGCTCCTCGGCGCCTCCCTTCAAAATTTTCGACTGCTCCGAGGCGTGCGCTCCCACCTGCGATCCACGTGGCCTCGAGGCAAAGTACGCGTCCGCTTCTGCGTCGGGGACGCGGGAGACGCTGCCTTCGAACCGGACCGACCTCACCAGGTGAGGCCAGTGGAAGACTAGCGCCGCCCGCCTGAGACCGGACTCGAGCTCCAGCCCCTTCCGGGAGGCGAAGTGCGTGTAGAAGGAGATCCCGCGCTCGTCGTAGCCCTTCATCAGCACCATGCGCGCAGAGGGGTTGCCGTACGCGGTGGCCGTGGCGAGGCACATCGCGTTCGGCTCCGGAGGAGGAGGAGAGGAAGAAGAGGTCGAGGAATCCGAAGAAGAGAGCGCGAGCGACGAGGCCGCGGCGCGGAACCAGGCGTCGAACTCCACCATCGGGTCTCCGGGATGAGATTCCGCCCCCTTCTCCTTCCTCAGCGGCTCCGGGCTGCCGTAGTCCAGCCTCATCCCTGCGACGTCGAGCTCGAGCTCTTTCTGAGCAGCAGAAGAAGAAGCTTTCTTTTTTGTCTCGCTCTCGACCTCGACCTCGACCTCGACCTCGACCTCGACCTCGACCTCGACCTCGACCTCGACCTCGACCTCGACCTCGACGACCTGCTCGCTGCCGCGGTAATTCGGCAGAGTCAGCTTGTACTTCGACGCCAGCGCCGGGGGCACGAACCTGCCCCCGACGAAGTGCCTGCACCCTTCGGGAAGGTGCCTGGCCGCCCCGGGCTTGGGAGCGGTCAGGGAGACCAGCACGGCAGGGGAGATGGAATTGCAGCCAGAAGAAGTCGAAGAAGAAGAGGAGCTCAGAGGTCCGTCCTCGACGTCCCAGCCCGAAGGCACGTCGACGCTCACGACCGGCGGCGCCCCGGCTTCCTTAGTCATCGCCTCGATCAGCGCGTCGAAGGGCGGCCTCAGGGGTTTATCAGAGGAAAAAGAAAAGCCGAAGACGGCGTCGACGACGACGTCAAAGGCCGGGGACAGCGGGCGAGGCAGGGCGCCGGCATCGGAAATCAAGGGAACCCCAAAGCTCTCGAGCTGCTTGACGAGGCGAGCGTAGTGGGGTTCCCGGCTCGACTGGACAGGGTAGCAGACCTCCACCTCGTAGCCGAACAAGGCCAAGTGCCTGGCGGCGACGAGCCCGTCGCCGCCGTTGTTGCCCGGGCCGCAGACGACGAGCACTCGAAGCGGGGAGGAGGAAAGCGGGAAGGCAGAGGCGACAGCCTGGGCCACCGCCAGACCGGCGAGCTCCATCAGCTGGTCGAGCGAGAAGCCCGCTCCGTTTTCTTCATCGCCCATGAGGTCCCGGTCCAGGGCAGCCGCATCGGACGCGGAGAGGTAGGTGGAGAAGGGCGACGAAGAAGAAGAAGCGGCAGCCATTTTGACGCGACACGCCAACGGAGAGCTTGAGGTTGAGATCAATGAAAACGCGCTCTTGCTTCTGGCGCTTCCGCTGCCTCTGCTGCTGCTGCTGCGGCTCGCCGAGGACGAGAGCGTGGAGATCGAAGAACAGGGGCTACGGGGAGTGCAGGCTGCTGCTGCCGCTCTGATGAGGACCGGTGAGAGGAAGCCGCGGAAGCGGAGGAAGAGCATTGGAGCGAGAGAAGGGGGGAAAAAAGTGAAAGACACAGTACAGATCAACGCTCACATCTCTCTCTCGAAAAAAGGAAAAAACCTCTTCTTCTCGCCTTTTCCGCTTTTTTGGCGTGCTCTTCTCGTGTGCGCGACCCCAACACCCTCTTCCCTTCAACAACAACCATGACCCAGACCGTCCGGATCCCGCTCGTGTCCAAGGACGTCGAGGACCTGCTCCTGTGGCGCTCGGTGCCCAAGTCCGGCGCGGCGCTCGCGGCCATCGCCACGGCCTACTTCGTGCTCGAGTGGTCTGGGCTCTCCGTGCTCGCGATCGCGGCCAACGGCGCGCTGCTGACCGTGTCCGTGGCGTTCGTGTAGAACAACGTGGCCGGGTTCATCGGGAAGTGAGTAGGATTTGAGGAATGGAAGGAAGAGGGAGAGGGAGAGGAAGAAGGCGGAGAAGGAAGAAAACGTCGATGGAAGGGATGGATGGCGCGCCCTCCTTTTTTTTCATCTGCACCTTCGCGGCGCTCTCTGTTCCCTCAGCAGGCCCTTGGCGTCGTATCCGCCACTGCCAGGCCCGTCTCGACGGCGGACTCTCGGACTGGTGCCTGCGATCGCTCCCGCTCAAAGGCGTCGAGAGCGTTCGAGGCGCCCCCACGCGCATCGGATCTCGCCGTCAACGCCTTTCTTCTCTCGCTCTCGTCGCTCACCAACAGAAATATCAATCAATGAATCCATCAATCAATCCCTTTCTCTCATCAACTTCCACAGGCCCGGCTTCCCCGTCCCGGCCTTCCTCAAGTCCGGAGTCACCGACGCGCAGGTCCGGACCGCCGCCGACGCGGCCGCCGTCTACGTGAACAAGGCCCTGGGTGAGTGGTGGTTTTTTTTCGATGCAAGGGAAAAAAAACAATTTTCTCGACGGAAGATGATTTCTCGACCTCTTGGACCTCCCTCTCACCTCCTCTTCTCTTTCCTGCCACCTCCACTCATAACAACTCTCCACCCCCAACTCCAAAACCAGCCTTCGCCTACCGCCTCGTCTCCGGAAAAGACATCATCCTCGCCGGACAGGCCGCCCTGGCCCTGTTCGCCCTCGGCAAGGTCGCCGCCTGGTTCACCTCGCTCGGCCTCGTCTTCGTCACGGCCGTGCTCGCCTTCTCGGTTCCCAAAATCTACGAGCTGCGCAAGGGCGAGATCGATGGCTTAGCCGCCAAGGCGGCCGACCAGGGGAAGGCGCACTACAAGAAGTTCGTGGAGCCGTACGTGGCCAAGATCCCGCACGCGAGCACGGCTGTCGGCGGTGGCGGCGGTTCGGCGGCGGCGGCGGCATCGGCGGCGCCGGCGAAGAAGGCCGAGTGAAAAACGAAAAAAGAAACGTTTTCTCAAAACCAACACTTGCCCTCCCTCCCTGACAATGAACGATTCTTAAAAAACAAAAGAGAGAAAGAGAGAGAGAGAGAAGAGCACGTGCTCGTCGCTTTTTTTTTTGAGTTGCTTTCGCCCCCAACTTTTTGTTATATCCTTAGGTGTCTTCGATTTCTTCCTTTTCATTCGTTTTCTTTTCTTTTTTTTACAGTTTCTCCTCCATCTCTCCTGCGTATCCCTTCAGACCACGGGCTCCTCGCGGTCGACGTCAGGCACCCACCTCTCGACGAGGCGCTCCTCCACCGTCACTCTGGAAAGAGCCTCGGCCGCAGAGAGCGAGAGCAGAGAGGAGGAGGGGGAGAAAGGTGGAGCTTCTCCTCCTCCTCCTCCTCCCGCCTTTCCGCCGCCTTTGCTCACTTGGACGTGCAGCAGCAGCAGCCGCTTCCCGACCTGCGCCGCGAGCCTGTTGCCGATCTCGACGTCGAGCCAGGTGAGGGCCCCCGCCTGGCGAGAGGGGGACTCTCTGGCGGTGAAGAAAAGAGGTTTGGCCCTTTTCGTCGTGTTTCTCGTTTCCTCCTTCGTCTCCTTCTCCTTCTCGTTCTCGTTCTCGTCGCTTTCTCCCTCTCCTCGCCTCACCGCCAGCACGCACACGTCCGCGTGCGAGCTCGCAGGGTGGCCCTGGTACAGCACGAAGTCGCAGCCGTAGCGTAGGCCCGAGCGGACGGTCCAGCCCTTGCACCGGAAGTGGTGGAATGCAGCGTAACTCCTCAAAAAGGCCTCGTCGTCGTCGTCGTCGTCGTCGTCGTCGTCGTCGTCGTCGTCGTCGTCGTTGCCGATACTGCTGTTGCTGGTGTTGCTGATTTGCGAACTAGCCTTGAGGCAGGCGTAGCGCCAGAGCTCCTCGCCTCCCATCTCCCTGGCGACGCGGGCCGGGAGCTCTTCTTCTTCTTGCTTCGCTGTTGTCGTCGTCGCCGTCGCCGTCGCCGTCGCCTCAGGAGCTGCTTCTTTTCCCTCCTCCTTCTTCGCCTCCTCTTCCTGCTCGACCACGACCCGCAGCGTGCCCAGCACGTGCACCAGGAACACGGCCTCCTCCAGGCTGAGCCGGACGCAGACGCCCGGTCCGCCCCTCTGCGGCGACACCGCGGCGGCCACGGCCTCGGCGCCGAAGACGGCCGCGGCGGCGCCGGCGGCGTCCGCCGCCGACCTCGCGCCCCCCGCCGGGGTGCCCACGCACGCATCGTCGAGGAGCTTGGCCGTGCGCTCGTCGGCGGGTACCCAGACGAAGCGGCCCTCGAGGAGGCCGAAGAGCGGCGTGGTCGAGAGGGCCGGGAAGAGCTTGGAGAGAGGTTTTTTTGTTTTCCCACCGGAGGAAGAGAGAGGGACGAGTGAGCGATTGCATGACGAAAACGAAATGCCGCCATTTCTGAAAGCGTTTGAGTGGCTTTTTATCGCTTCACTTGTGTTCTCAGAAGCGCTCATCATCAACAGTTTCATAGTAATTCGAATCAGGGCAATAGGAGCCGCTGAAAGGGTGCGAGAGAGCGGGCGATGAAAGCGGCTCGACGGCTAGATTGAAGAACCAAAATCCAACTCTCTTCCTTTACCTCGTTCGGCGTCGGTCCCTTGCGAGCCCACCGCTTCCGCTTCGAGCGGGGCTTCCACTCGGGGGTCATCTTGTTCTTGAGCGCAGCGAAAGTAGAAGAAGGGGCAAACGAGGGAGAAAAGAACGGGAAAGAGTTGTTGCTTTTTCAAATCGATGCCCCCCCCAATCGACTGCCGCTCGCTTTTTTACTCGGGCGGAAGAAATGAAAAAACAAAACCTCTTCTTCTCTCTCCCGATTCTGAAAACCCCGCCACGCCGAAAAAGGAAAAAAGTGAGTCTAGTTCGACTGATGTTACATTTTTTTTTAAAGAAAGAATCGAGAGGAAATCGTCACCGCTGCTTCTTCGCCTCCTCTCCTGTTGTTGCTGCTGCTGCTGCTTCCTGTTCCGCGGCCGCCTTTGCCGCCGCCTCGAGCGCCTTTCCTTCCGCTCCAGCTTCGGCCGCCGTCGCTGCCCCTCTGACCACCGCCGCGGCCACCTCTGCCTCTGCGGCCAGCTCCGACGCCGTCAGCCTCCTCGTGATCCTCGGGAAATTCAAAGAAGAAGAAGAGGAAGAAGAAGAAAAACACAGAGGAGAGAGCCCCTTTTTCTTTCTGCTCTCCTCCTCGTTCTCGGCGCGGACGGCCCTCACGATGACCAGCCCGGCCTCTAGTGCGATAGCCAGCACCAGCCCTATCAGACCACCAATAAAGCGAGCAGCCGGGTGCTTGCTGTCGTCGGGAAAGAGCGCGCGGGCCGCTACGAAGCCCGCGGCGAAGCCGGTGCCGGCCGAGGCCGCCAGCGCCAGCCCGGCGACGGAGGCCGAGCCGGCGAGCGACGAGGAGAGGCCCTGTCCGGAGCGGGAGGCAGCCCGCCTCTCGTTTTCGGTCAGGTCGGAGACGCAGGCGTCGTAGGCGGCCTGGTCGGAGGCGTCCTGGAGGGCCTGGAGCCTCACCGCGAGGGCGGGATCTTTGGGCTTGTTGTGGATGATGCTGTTGTTTTCGTTCCTCTTCTTTGTCGCCGCCGCCTCTGCTTCTTCGTCTGTCTTTGACGACCTTTTTCCGTTCAGAGCCTCTTCGAGGCTCGGTGCCTTTTCGATCCCCTTGGCTACCCCCAGGGCACGGTAGACGGCCCTGAGGCCCTCGAACGAGGGAGCGGAGGAGCCAGAGAGGTCGAGGGCGAGCTTGCGGATCGACTGTTTTGGTTTTTTTTTTTGAAGAGGAGGTCGAGGTCGAGGGTTTTTGAGATCAAACGAATGCAAAAGAAGCGAACCTCTCTCTGCGCCGCTTCTTCTCTTCGCTCTATCCACACGCACCTGCGGCAGCGATGCGTCCTGCGAGGCCTGCTCGAGGTCCGCGATCAGGCGCTGCGTGGGCACGCACGCGCCCCCGAGCGGGCGGCCGAGCGCGTCGTCGCCTCCCATTTTCGATGCAAAGAGAGAGAAAAGTGAGAGATCGAGCTTTTTTTGTTCTTTTTTTTCAAGTTTGAGTTTCTTTTTTCTTTCTCTTCTATTTAGAGCAGCGCCGCCACCGCGGCGTCCCTGGCCCTCGCCGACCTCCGCGTCGTTTCGGCCAGATCGTCCAGCGCCGAGTCCCACTCGTTGTTGGCCGCTGACGAGGAGGAAGGAGAAGCAGAGGAGCCCGGATCAACCCCGGCGACAGCCTCTGCCGCCTGCGCCGCGCGCGCCCGGTCCGAGGCCGGCGCCGCCGCGTCGGGCACCCTCCGCAGCAGGGCCTCCGCCACGGGCTCGGCCGCGGCCCTGCCCCCGGCGCGCAGCAGGGCCGCCAGCGCGTCCGCGGCGTCCCGCACCCTCTGGCGCGGCAGGGCGCCGAGCGCGCCCGCCAGGAGCAGCCTGGCGAGCCCTCCGGCGCGAGGGAGCAGCGCCTCGGCGGCCGCGCGCCGCCCGGCCTCGCCGGCATTTTGCAGCGTCGAGGGCAGGCAGGCCCTCTCGACTAAATGCATCGCCGAGCAGCACGCGTCCCTGTGCTGGAGCAACAAACCGCGGGCCGCGACGTCCAACAAAGCCCCACCGGCGGAGAGAGGCGGCGCGAGCGTGGCCGAGGGGGCGTAGGCGAGGGCGCGGGCCGAGAGCAGGAAGACGTCGTCGGCGAGGTCGGGCCTCTCGCGCGCGGCGCGCTCGTCCGGGACCGCCGCGACAGCCGCGGGCAAGACCGAAGAGAGCAGCGAGACCACCGCCGCCGCGATCTGCTTCTCGCTCTCGTTGGTGGTATTCTCACCTTCTACGACGCGGCACGCCCCGCCGAAGGTCTTGACGAGCTCGGAGGACACGTAGAGGAACGACGAGGCCCCCGTCGCGGCGAACCAGCGAGGCAGCGCCGCGGCGAGCGCCGGCAGCAGCGGCGCCGCGGCGTGCCTCGCGGCCTTGAGGCCGTGCTTGACGAGGCGGCACCACTTCTCCGCTGCCGCGGAGGCTTCCTTGTGCGTCGGGTCGTTGTAGAAGGGAGTAGGAGCGGCGACGGCGCCTCCGTTGTTGTCCGCTGCCGCGGTCGAGGACGAAGCGACCGCCGCTGCGGCGCTCTCCGCCGCGGCCCCCAGCGACGCCGCGGAGGCCATCCCTGCTTCCGCCAGCGGCCACGCCCTCGCCAGGGCGGCGGCGGCGGCCTGCGCGTCGGTGCAGGCCCTCAGCAGGGCCGTGAGCCTGTCGGCGAGCATCAGGGCATTGGAGCGGTGCTGCTGCGCCGCGGCAGCAGCGGAAGAAGAAGCGGCGGCGGTAGCAGCTGCCCCTCCTCCATGCTGCGCGAGGAGCTGTTGCTGCTGCTGCTCGGCAGCGGCAGAGGCGGAGAGCTCCGCGGCCAGGGCGCGTTCCAGGGGCTGGGACAGCCTCTCGACGGCCTGTGGCGCCGCCGTGGGGCCCAGGGCACAGGCGGCGATGACGGCGGCCTCGGTGATGAGCTGCACCTCTGCCTCGCCGAGGCATTCCAGACTGGAAGAAGAGGAGCTCTCATCGCCGGTCTCATTGCTTCCGTTGGCCGCCGATGACGACGACAACCTTCTCCCTCCTCCTCCTTCTTCGCTCCCTCTGGCCCTCGCCTTCCCTTCCGCGAGCGCCCTCAGGTGCAGGTCCGCCAGTGGGGCGGCGTAGACGCCAGCCCTGCGACCTGCGGCGGAGGCGACGCGGCACAGCGCGGAGGCGGCGGCGGGCGCGGCTTCTCGCAGCGAGAGAGCGTCGACGAGCATCTGTAAAAGGGATCGCTCTATCGCCTCCGCGGGAGGAGGGACCGCGCCTTCGCTGGCACTGATTCCTGCTACCTCCTCCGCGTCGACAGAGTCGGAGAGCCAGCCCGAGTAGGCGGCGACGAGGTGGGCGGCGGTGGCTTGCAGACGTCCAAACTCCTCCTCCTCGCCCTCTTCGTCCTCGCGCGACCTTGGTGCAATCGCCGTCGCCATAGCTTTCAATGGCCTCTTCGGCAGCGAAGGTAGCGAAGAGAGCAGCGAGGACAGCAGCGGATCCCTCGGCGGGATCAGGGAAGAGCTCGTTGAAGTCGACGAAGAATAAGAATACCCATTGCTTGAAGAAGAAGAGGGCTTGGCGACGACGACCTCTCTGGCGATGGCGCGCACGCAGAAGAGCGCCGCCTCTGCGGTCCTCCAGCAACCAGGGCTCCCGCCCCCGCCCGCCGCCACGGCGGCCGCGACCTCTGCCAGCGGCGCCGACAGCAGCTCCAGCGTCCTGCGCCCTCCAAGCACCGTGGCGGCGTCCTCGAGCGCGTCCGAGGCCGCGGCGCGAGAGCGGCGGAAGTCGGCGCGGTCATCATGACGCCAGCGGGCGACGGCGCGCGGCGACGGCCAGCGCGCCCGAGAGCGCACTGCCGCCACGAGCCTCTCGAACGCGGGGACGAAGGGAGAAGAGGCGCTTCTGCTGCTGTTGCTGCTGCTGCTATCGTCATTGTTGCCGTTGCCATTGCCGTTGCTGGCGACGACGCTCCTCGCGAGCCGGTGCCAGAACACCAGCCCGCTGCCCGCGACGCGCTCGTCGGGGTGCTCTGCGACTTCCAACAGAGCCTCCACTGGGGCCCTGGTCAGTGTGTCATTGGGATCGCTGCACGCGATGGCCTCGACGAAGGCCTCTCCCACCTCGGCGAAGAGGCGGGCCATGCCCGCGGCGGCGTCGCCGTCGTCGTCAAAGTCGGCGGCGGCGGCGGCAGAGGCGCCGGTGCCGCGCGGGGAGCCTCCGGCCGCCTCTGCTCCTCCGTGTTTTTTTCGGCTTCCGCTTCCGCTTCCGCCGCCGCCGTCGTCGTCGTCGTCGTCGAGCCCTTCAAAGGCCGCAGCGGCGCGCCTGCTGGCGACCACGAAGCGCGGCCTCAGGCTCATTATCGCCGGGAGCAGGAGGCTGACCAGGGGCGCGGCTGCGGGGTCGGGCACTCCGGAGAAGCACCCGCAGCTGTCTCCTCCTCCGCTTGCTCCCGCTCCCGCTCCTGCTCCCGCTCCTGCTCCTGCTGCTGCTCCTCCGGGAGCGCAGCAGCATTTCGCAACGAGCTCCATCGCGGCGTCCACCGCCGCACCGAAGGACTCCGAGTCGCCCAGAGCGCGCAGAGTGGCGGCGACGAGCGGGGAAGAGGCGAGGGCGGCGGCGGTGACGCTTGAAGCCTGAGGAGGGGCGAGACCCCCGTTTTCGCTCATCCCTCCTCCGACGACTCCGCTCGAGAGCCGCAGCCACGCGGCAAAGGCCTCCAGGATCGCCTCCCCGTGCGCCTCTCCGTGAGGGCCCGCAGCTGCGTTCTCGAGCGCGGCCAGCGCCGCGGGAACGGACGCGGCCGCCTCGGCGCCGAAGGCCCTCCTCCTCGCCGGAGGAAGCGAGGGGCGCGGCGCCTCTGCCTCCTGCGGGAGCACCGTCAGGAACTCGAGCATCGCTGGCAGGCCCGCATCGGAGGAGGAGGAGGAATTCGGGTTCGGATTCGTAGCGGCAGAAGGCAAGAGGGGCACGCCGAGACGCTCCGCGAGCCAGGGCACGGGCCCGACCGTCATGACGCTGCCTCCTGCTGCTGCGACTTCGTTCGGGGAACCCGAAGAACTTATCGTCGACGAAGACCTCCACTCGGCCGCGGGGAGCGCCGCTGCCAGACTCGCCAGCGCCAGAGACAGCTGCGTCCTCACCGGCGGCGCCCCCCTCCCGAACGCCAGCAGCAAGCCCGCCAGCGAGTCCCGCAGCGAAGGCAGCGCCTCGGCCGGAAGCTCTTCGACGTCGTGTTGGACTTTCGTCCGCAGCGTCTGCGCCGCGAGGTAGTGCGCCTCCATCGGCATCGACGGGTCGTGTAACAGCGCGTCCGCCTCCCGCCACGCCTGCTGCGAGACCTGCCACCGTTCGAGCCAGGCGCCTGCGGCCTTGCGGGAGGCGTCGTCAGGGGCGTGGTAGAGGGCCGCGATGGCCTGGAGGAGCGGGGAGGAAGAAGAAGATGAGGGATCCATCGTCCTCCTTTGAAGTGAGAGAGCGCGTCGATGGAGAGAGCGAGTGTCCGATTCTTTTCCTTCTGGCTCCTGCCTCCTTCTCTCCTTCGATCCGCGATGCGGAGACCCGTGCGCTGGCTGTTTTCAGCCGGGTTGGGTGTGCTCAGGTGGACAGAGAGGGAGAGAAAGAGGTGGAGAAGCGAAGAGAGAGAGGGAGGGAGAAGACGTGTGTCTCCTTTGATCGAAAAAAGAAAGAAAAAAGAAACAGACGAAAAATGATGAAAAAGAAAAAATCTTCTTCACTTCACTTCTTCTTCTTTCTCTCTTCTTCGATAACGCCTGACGATGACCGCGGCAGCCTCGCCCCTTGCTCCTCCTGTTCTTCCCTCCCCCTCCTCTGCTCCACCTCCAGAGACGCAGAGAGAAGAAGAAGAAGAAGAAGAAGAAGAAGAAGAAGAAGAAGAAGAAGAGCAACATCAAGACCTCCAAACCTCTTCTTCACCTTCTTCTTCTTCTTCATCTTCTCTCGCCGCCACCGCAGCGCTCGTCGTCGAGGAGGCGGAGGCCCCGCGCCGCTGGGCCCCCCCACGGGAGCGCCGCGCGCTGCGCAGGCTCCCGCAGGGCAAGCAGATGGAGAGGGAGGAGCTGCAAGGTGCCTTGGAGCTGGCCTTCGAAAAAAGCCCGGCGCTGCGAAAGGAGCTCGGAGGGGAGGTGGAGAGGTTGTTGAAGGAGGAGAAGAAGAAGAAGAAAAAGAGAGAAGACGAGAAAGAGAAAGAGGCGAGGAGGTGCCTCGCTGCGTGCCTTCGCGCGGCCGCGTTCCTCTCCGTGGGGGATAGCGAGCAGGCACTGAAAGTGCGTTTAGTTTTTTTTTTGTTGATTCTATGAGAGGCCGGGAAAGAGAGAAAAAGAAACGGGCGCTTGGCTCACTCATAACTCCCGCAAAACAAAAATCGAAAAAAAACGAAAATCGAAAAAAAAAAATCTCAGGACGCCCGGGCCGCCGCCTCCCGCGCTCCTTCTTCCAAACCAATCCGCGCCGCCTCTTCGGCTCTGCTCGCCTCCGCGCTCGAGGCCTCGGGCGACAGGAACTCGGAGGCCCTGCTCGAGTGGCTGCGGTGCCTGAGCAGCGGCGGCGGCGGCGACGACGAGCAGCTCGGAGAGAGGCGGCAGGAGGAAGCCAAGGCTGCGGTCGAGAGGCTTCGGCGGCGCGTGCCGGCCTCGCACGCCGAGGCAGCTTCTGAAGAAGAAGATTTCGCGCTCGCCGCCCGTTCCCTGTCCTCGCTTCTCGCGGCAGACGCGCAGGATGCTTTGCCCGAGGTGCTGCGCCCCAGGCCCAAGTTCTATCACTACTACCGGTGGACGACGAAGCGGATCAAGGTGAGAAAGGGAAAAAAAGAAAAAAAAGGAACAGGTGAAAGAACAAAAAAAACAAGGTTTAAGAAATACAGGGTTGAGGGCATTTTTTTCCTTTCCTTTTTGCTCTTCTTTTTTTTCTCCCTCATTTAAACTCACCGCCTTCCACTCTTTCTTCTTCCCTCCCTCCAAACAAAAACGCGCGCAGGCGGCCAACGGCGGCCTCTTGCCCCCGCCAGAGGTGCTCCGCGCGCTGCTCGCCGCCCCGGCGGGCGACCTCGACGACCTGCTGTCCCACCCTTCTGCCTCGGCCGCGGCCGTCGCCCGGCTGACGCTGGAGTTCGACAGGGGCGGCACGAGGGCCCTGGAGGCGGCGCACCTCCCGAGGCTGAGCTGGGAGGAGATGCGGGAGGTGCAGGCGTGGAGGGAAGGGAAGGGAATCGAGAACGAGGAGGAAGAAGTGAAGGCGCTGGAAGGAGGGAAAGAGGAGCGAGCGAAAGAGCTGCAGCAGCTCCCGGCGCCTCTTCCTCCTTCTGCTGCTCCCGCTTGTGCTCTCAACGACGACGACGACGACGATTCTGCAGAGCTCGACCTCGACGCGCTCGACTTTTAGGTTGTAATTCAGAACAGTTTTTTGGATTGTTTCACAGCAGTTTCAAAAAAGAACGAACAAAAAAACTTCTCTTTTTTCTTTCTACCTCCGACTGCTCCCACCACCTCCACCCCCTCCGTTCCCTCCGCGCCCGCCCTTCCTCGACCGCAGCGCCACGTTGGCCAGCCTGCTCAGCCCCTGCAGGTAACTCTCCACCTCCCGGGCCTCCCTCGACGTGAGACCGGCGTCGTCGAAGACCGACCGCTCGACGTCGACCGTCACTCTTTTCCCCGACGCGAGCGTGAACTCGATCCCGGGAGCCAGCCCCGAGCGCGTCAATCCATTGCTACTTCCTCCTGCTCCGGTGGGTTTCAGGATCGTGAAGATGGTGGCTCCCCCGTTGTTGTTCTGTGACATTGGCTGCGCGAAGGCCCTCGTGGCCCCCAAGGCTCCTCCCCCCTTGGCCGCCGTCCGCAGCACGCCGCCGTCCTCGAACCGGGCGAGCGGCGAGCCGTTGCGCGAGAAGAAGATCTCTCCCGCGGCAGGCTCCCTCTTGGGCTCGAAGAACAGAGCTCCCTCTCGGTTTTCTCCTCCTCCATGAGCTGCTTGCCTCTTCAGGGAGCGAGGAGGGGAGGAAAGGCTCGCGTCGTCGCCTCTGCCGTCGCTGCTGCTGCGGCGCCTCGCGCCGCGGTTCTTGTCGCCCTCTCTTCCCTTTTCTGTTTCTTCTTCCTTCTGCGGTTCCGAGGAGATCATCACGCGCTTGCGCGCGGGGGGGTGCGGGTTGGAAGGGGAGGCGGCAAAGTTCGCCGCCGCCGCCGCCGCCGCCGCGCGGAGCGAAGGGGGAAGCGGAGGGCGAGGGGCGGCAGCAGCGACGGGAGGAGCGGGGAGAGAAGACGAAGGAGCTTCCGCCGCGGTCGTCGCCGTCGTGGTTGCCGCTGTGGTCTCTTCTTCTTCTCGCGCGACAGCAGCAGCAGGAGGAGCCCTGCCCGCTGCCGCCGCTGCCATGTCCCCGCCAAACTTGTACATGAGAGTCTCGAAGAGCATCTTGCGGACCTGAGTGGTAGTTTTGAGAAAACGGACAAAGAGAGAGGAAGAGAGAGTCGAAAGCGCGTGTGAGAGAAAAATATGTCTTTGACGATGACGGAAAAAAACCCGAAAAAAGCTCGAGAGAAAAAAAAGAGACAAACCTGCGTCGGGAGGCGGAGCAGCTGCGCTTCCATCCTGCGGTGCATCTCCTCGTGCTGGCGTTCCCCGAGGGGCACGAGGACGTCGTGCATGCGCCTGTCGACTGTTGAAAAGTGGGGAATTGGAGGTGCAGAGTCGGGGTTGAGAAAAAGAGCGAAAAACGATAAAGGTCGAAAAGGTCGAGGTCGACGAAGCAATGCGCGCTGCTCTCTCAAAAACGGTTTCGCCTTTTTTTTCCGCCTTGCCATTTCTCCCTCAAAACCCTCACCACCTCCTCTTCCTTACCCTCTGCATCGATGCGCATCACCTGAGCATCAACCTTGCTCTTGAATTCGGGACAGAGGCGGGAGAGAACGGCGGCGGGAGCGAACGGAGTGGCGCTCTCGACTTCGTCAATGCCGCCGTCGGCGTCGAGCTCGTTGAATCGCTGGAGCTCGCTGTTGAGGGCCGTGGCCGCCGGCTTGGCGCGAGCAGCAGGGGCCTTGCGCCTGGCTGCTGCTGCACGTGGAGGCATAGTAGGGAAGGGAAGAGAGAGAGAGAGAGAGAGAAAGAGAGAGAGCCAGGAACGACGCGCGCGCGCGACGGAGAGAGAAGAAAGAAGAAGAGCAAATTGAACTCTGTTTTTTCTTCTCTCTCTCTCTCTCTCTCTCTCTCTCTCTCTCTCTCTCTCTCGCTCTTCGCTCCTTCTTCGCCACTCTCGACCCCAACAAGCTCCCTCTCTCCCTGTCTCCTCGCTCCCCTCGTTTTTCCATGCTCGACTCCTCCGAGTCCAAGCTCGTCGCCGCGGTCCTCCTCCTCTACGCCGCCCTCGGGGCTGTCGCCTTCTCTCTGATCAGGTCCTCGCCCAGGCACGGGGGAAACGTCTTCCTCGGCGGCGGCTCGGCCGCAAAGAGGGATTGAAAAAAGAAAACCGAGAAAAATAGTTCGATTTCTCTTTCTTCTTGTTTTTTTTCTTCTCGTCACAGAATCATCTCTTCGAAGGCCAATGATGAGGATCAGCGACGACTACCACGCCCCGGAGCTGTCCGGAAGGAAGGTGCGTTGCGTGTTACAGATCGAGGAGAAAGGACGGGAGACGGGGAAGGAACGAATTGCCGCTGCCGTCGTCGCCGCCTCCGCCACCCCTCACCTTCTCACCTCTTCTCACCTCTTCTTCCTTCTCCTTACTCCTCTTCCTCCAACTCCGTTTTCAGAAGCGCCAGCTCCTCCACGAGCAGGCCGTGCGCGCTGCGGCCAAGGTCACCGACCCCTTCCGGTGCGTCGAGCGACTTGCGGGAGCCACGAGCGCGGAGATCAGGCGGCTGGCGGCCAAGGACGCCGCAGCCTCGGCCGCGACGGCGGCAGCCGCCGCCGGCGTGTCGCTGCTCGCTCCGTCTTCTTCTTCCAACGCCACTTGCTCCGTGAGGCTCGGCAAGCTGATCATCGGCGGTGCGCTCGTCGACGAGCCCTTGAGGGTTGACTTGAAAGCGCTGGCGGCGGTGCTGCCGGCGCACGTTGTCGGCTGCTTGCTCTCCGGCGGGGACAGCTTTCTCTCCGACGAAGACGACGACGACGGCGACGACGACGGAAGCGACGCCGAAGAGAATAAAGAAGACGAAAACGCAACGGCGCTGAAGAAGGAGCCGGCTCCTCCGTCAAACGCGCCCGTGCCCCTGCCGGCTCTCGGCAGCGCCGCCCCTCTCTCTTCCTCCCTTCCCCATCCCCCTCCCCCTTTATCCAGCTTCGCGCGATGGGCCGGCGGCCTGACCCCGGCTCGCGTCTCCGCCTCCTGCTCCGCCGAGCACGCCGCGCGGGCGCTCCGGCTGCTCGCGGCGATAGCGCACGCCGCCGACGCGGCTCCGGGGGTCTTTGCCGGGCTGGCCGAGGTGACGGACGACGGGGCCGTGGTCGCGTTTGCGGCGGCTGCGGCGGCGGGAGGAGGTGGAGGCGGCAGCAGCGGCGGCGGCGACGCGGCGAGGAAGAAGCAAAAGACGGCTGCTCCGGCAGGAGGGAGCCCCGCAGCGGCTCCCGGCGGCAAGCGCCGCGCCAACCCCTTCCGCGTCGCCCTCGTCGACGCTCTGGCGCTTTCTGTCTGCGCCGTCGCGAGCTCGTGCGGCAGCAGCAGCAGCGGCGGTGGCGGCGGAGAAGGAGGAGAAGCAGAAGCACAAAGCAAAACAGGCCTCCTCGCCGCGGCGGCCTCGGCAGACGCCACCCAGAGGAAGCGTGCTCTCTCCTGGGTCTCTCTCGTGCCGGCCGCCCTCGACGCGGCCTTCTCGGCCCTGGCCCCGCGCGTGCCCTCTGCGGGCGCCTCGAACCAGCAGCAGCAGAATAATCGGTATTCGGTTTTGGAAGACCCGGACGCGCGGGCGAGGGCGGCGGCCCTCGAGGTGCTGTCTTCCCCGAGGGCCTCTGCTGTCGTCCCGGCCGTCGCGGACGGCGTCAGGGCCGGGGTGCTCGCGACCAGGGCCGCCCTCGAAGCCTGGAAGAAGGAAGCGGCGTCGACGAACCCCTCCCCTGCGCGCGCGAACGCCCTGGCTGGGTCGGTGACGTCGCTGGCGTTTGCAGCCGGGGCAGGGCTCGAGGAGCTGGGTAAAGCTCTCTCTGTCCCCCTCTTCTACGCGGGATTCGCGTCGTGGGACCCTTCGCTGGCAGGGCTGGTGCGCTGCGTCTCAGAGGCGGCTGCTCTGGCTCCCGTGGGCTTTCACGCAGCGGAGCACGAGAGGCGAGAAGAACGAGAGAGGAGGAACGACGGCGACGGCGGCGCGACGAACGACACAGCGACGCTCCCGTTCGCCACCAGGACGGCGCTCGATCTCCTCGCCGCCCGCGGGCTCGCGCTTTTCGTGGCCCTGTCCGAGCTGGCTGAGCCCCCCTTCCTGGACGTCGTCTTCGAGAGCGCGGACGACGACGGAGAAGGAGGAGAGAAAGGGAAGAAGAAAGAGAAGCAAGAGAAGATGAAACCTTCGATTCGTCCCGCCGCCATCTTCACCGCCGACGCCGCGCTCGAGGCCGCCGCGCGCGCCCTCCGCAGGCCCGCCGTCACCGCCCTCGACCCGCCGACCTCCGCCGGCGAGGGACACCTGGCCTCCGCCGCCCTCGCCGCGGCCGAGCTCCTGACGGACGACTCCAACCACCGCGCCGTGGCCGCGGGCCTCCTGGCGCCCGCGCTCGCAGAGGCCCTCAGCTCCCCGCCGCCGCTGTTCGCGTCTTCGTGGTGCTGCGGCTCCGACGGCGCCGCCCGACACTCTGCCGACGCCGTCAATCCCCTCGACGGCTCCTCGCCGCTGGTGCTGGCGCCGCCGACGCCCGAGGCGGTGGGCCGGGCGCTGACGCTCGCGCGCGTTGTCGAGGTGCTGCGGCCGGCGCTCGTCGCGAAAGCTGCCGAGGCGGCGAGGGCGGCTGCTGCAGCGGCTGCGAGAAACAGCAGCGGCTCGGCCGCAAACAGCGGCGCGCGGACTGACTCGGCGCGGGTCGAAAGAGAGAAAGCCGCGGCCGCCGCCCGGGGCGCTACCTCCGCCGCGGGGCGGTGCCTGGCCCTCTTCAAGATCCTGGGCAACATGCAGGTGGAAGACGACGGCGGAGGAGAGGAAGAAGGCAGCAACAGCAACGGCGGCGGCAGCGAGCCCGCGGCGAAGAAGCTAGTGCGGGAGCTGGTTCGCAGGGCGGTGGCGGCCGAGAAGAGCGAAGGAGGGGGTCGAGAAGGAGGAGGAGCGAAGGAAGAAGAAGCAGGAGCAGAACAGCAACAGCAGCAACAACCTCCTCCTGCACCTCTCACCGCCGTCGGGGCCTGCACCACCGCCCTCATCAACCTCCGCGCCCTCTCCGCGGCGGCGGCGCGCCTGCGGAAAGCCGCGGAGAAAGGAGCAGCGGCGGACGCGGGCGCCAACCCGGACGGCAGCGGCGCCTTCCTCTGGTACGCCGACGACCTCCTTACCTTGGGCGAGCAGCAGCTGCTTGACGGCCTGGCCGAGGGCGTGAGGAGGAGCGCCGCGGAGGTGGACGACGCAGCAGCCGAGATGAGTTCGGCGGCGGGGGCGACGGGCGGCGGCGGGTTCTCTTCTTCCGCTCCTTCCGAGTTTCACGCCGAGGTCGTTGATATTTTGAGGAGCGGATGAAAGTTTTTTTGTTTTTGAACTTTCTTTTCTCTTCTTCTTTTTCATTCATTTATCTTCGTTGTCATCTCCTCGCAGGAAGGGAAAAGTTTTTTTTATGTAATCTCACAGTTTTGGCTGAACGGGAAAAAAGGGGAAATCTAGAAAGGTGGCGCAGGGGGGGGGAGGGTTCAGAAAGGCGCTCTTTTTGTTTTTGGGCTTTGTTGTTTGTTTGGTGGTTGTTTTTCTATCTATTTTCCTTTTCTCTCTCTCTCGTTCTCAAAATCGTTCTTGTCTCTCCATATACCACCACCAACCATCACCATCATTTCTCACTTGCCGTAAACCTCGGCAGCAAACGCCTTGGCCTCAGCCACGCCGTGCTCGTAGATAGCGGTCGTCGTCGTTTGGTTGGCTTTACCGAACAGTAAGCCTTTGAACTCGCAGACCGAGATCGGCATCGGCGTCCTCTTGCCCGGGTTGATCGCCCAACCCGGGAACCCCACGGGGGGCACCGCGTGCCTCTCGTGCAGCACCAGCAGGTCCAGGACTTCCGGAACGGCGCACCGGTGGCGCCTCATGGTGACCCTGTCCCTGGCGGGATCCAGGGGCCACTGCGGCCCGTAGCCCACCAGCGGCCTCGCCTGCAGGCCCCAGACCGGAGGGATCATCACGCTCTCGTCGCAGGTCGAGCCTCCGCCCGAGGAGTCGGGCCTGGTCAGAGGGACCCAGCCGTGCGGACCGAAGTGCGTCGCCGTCACGGTCACGCAGGGGCTGGCCTCGGTGGCGTTGATGCACAGCTGGTTGGTCGAGGCCGTGAACCCGCCGTCGATGAAGGCCCGGCCGTCGACCTCCTTGTAGGTCTCGGGCGTGATCGCGCACGGGACCGACGACGACGCCATGACCTTGCTCGCGAGGTCTTGCACCGACGAGAAAGGGGCCATCGGCCAGGAGCGCTGGGCGTAGTAGAAGAGAGGGGAGACCTCGGAGGCCCAGACCTGCGTCGTGGCGGAGACGTTGGCGAGGGCTACCTCGGGGACGAGCTTGGCGACGGTTTCCTGAGAGGGAATTTTTTTTTTCGAAAGTGAGTTTTTTTCTTTTCCAAAAGCCGCTTACGTTTTTTTTCTTTCTCTCTCTCTCTCTCTCTCTCTCTCTCTCTCTCTCTCTCTCTCTCTCTCTCTCTCTCTCTCTCTCTCTCTCTCTGT
>Ga0114918_10001062_pt1 | contig 24322 bp, 21 predicted proteins | sample LantaG_FD_87015 | JGI IMG/M metagenome (GOLD analysis project Ga0114918, IMG submission 87015) | Deep subsurface microbial communities from Baltic Sea to uncover new lineages of life (NeLLi) - Landsort_02402 metaG | ecosystem: Environmental > Aquatic > Marine > Oceanic > Sediment | place...
CGCCGGCCTCCGAGGAAGGAGGACGGCGGTCGGAAGTGGGCCGGGACGGCGACACGGAAGAGGTCGCCCGAAGAGGCGGCGACGCATGCTTTCTCCAGGCATCATCAAGCCGCTTCCGGCGCCTCCTGCAGTCATTCTTGTCGCCATACTAGCACTCTCTCAGCTGCTTAGTTATCTCTACTTGTCGAGCTTGTTCCCCTGGATGCGGGACCGCGCGTCCGCGGCCCTCCTGCGGCACTCGAGCCACTGGATGCGCAGCGCCGAGCACTCGGCCTCGGCTTGCCCTCCCCCGAGGCAGTCGGAGACGCTCCTGCCCTGTGACTTTACGCACTCGGACTGTCGCACGCAGCGTACGAGGGATTCAAGGATGCCGTGGCAAGCAGGAGTTGGCGTCGTCGAGGAGGAGGAGGAGGCGTCCTCTTTTGTCATTGAGTTGATTTACGATATCAACGGCTTGAGTGAAAATTGTGGGCTCTCTCAAAACACACCTCCTCTTTTCCCCCCTCCTCTCTTTCGACTCCTCCGCCGCAATTGCTATGTTGCGCCCGCGGGCGACACTCCGAGAGATGGTGTCGTTCACGCTGCCGTCATGCCGCCGGCCAGCAGCAGCGAGGGCGGGAGCAGCAGCAGCAGCAGCGCCTTTGGCGATGCCGGCCGCTGCGACGACGGCGACGAGGATGGGACGATCGAGACCGCCGCTGTCTTCTGCGCCCTCGGAGGGAGGCCTTTTGGCATCTCGTGCCTCTTCTGACCGTGCCTCTGAGTTTAATGCGACCTTCTCCGTGCTGGAGCCATTGAGTTGCTCCCAGGAGATGGGCGGAAGCGCGGGCTTCCGGGTCGGAGAAGGTGGGTCGATGGCGACGACGACTTCTCAGAAAAAGGACAACGAAACCGATTCGATGAAGAGCAGAGTCGCTCGCTTCGCGGCGCGCTTCGTGTGCCTTGCGCTGGTGGTGGTCATGGTGAGTCTGCTGTTTTTTTCGCTGATGGGACGAAAGGGGGGACGAGAAGCGCACAGAGTGGGGCGGGCGGAGAGGGCAGGTCGATTCATTGAACAAGAACGCCCGCTTCCGCTCATGTTCCTCTTTGTCCTCTTTTTCTTTCCCTTTCTCCCCCTCTTTCCAACAGGCCCTTGCCGCCGCGGCCCCCTCAGCGCTCGCGGCCCGCTCCGGAGGTCGCATGGGCGGGAGCGCCTTTGGAGGCGGGGGAGGCATGGCTGCCTCTCACTCCTTCTCCTCTTCTTACGCTTCTTCCTCCCACCGAGGGGGGTTGAGCAGCAGCAGCCGCTTTGGAGGAGGGAGCGTCCTCAGGACCGCCGCGCCCCGGTCGCGCGGCCCCCTCTCTTCCCCCGCCCCGTCCCGCCTCAACTCCCTCACCCTGGGCTGGGGGCTCGTCCCCTTTGGCGGGTTCGGCTACGGATATCCCGCGGCTTACGGCGTCGGCGGCGGCGGCGGCATCTCCGACTTCCTCTTCTTCGGCCTCTTCGCGCTCATCGCCGTCTCGGCCATCTCGTCCTTCGCCAGGGCCAGAGCGGACGGCGAGGACGACGCGGACGAGAGCGACGGGCAGTCCTCCGACGAAGGCGTCACCGTCGCCAAGCTCCAGGTGGGGCTGCTCTCCTCGGCGCGCGGCCTCAAGAAGGACCTCGAGCGCATCGCCGCCAAGGCCGACACCTCGACGCCCTCGGGGCTGCACTACGTCCTGCAGGAGACGGTCCTCTCGCTGCTGCGCAACCCCGAGTACGCCGTCTACGGCGCCGCCTCGACCCTGAGGGGGCGGTCGCTGGCCAAGGCGGAGAGGAAGTTCAACGAGATGAGCCTCGCCGAGCGCGGCAAGGTGCGGGAGGAGACGCTGGTCAACGTCTCCGGCATCCGCAGGGAGGGCGGCTTCAAGGGGAAGGTGAAAGGCGACGAAGCGACCGCGGCAGCGGGAGACGAGGAGCTGATCGTCGTGACCGTGCTCGTGGCGTCCAAGGGCAGGTTCAAGCTGCCCGCCGTGCGCAGCGGCGCGGAGCTGCGGGCCGCGCTGTCGGCGCTCGGGGCCATGCCCGCCGACGGCGTCCTGGGCGTCGAGGTCTTGTGGACGCCACAGGACCCCCTGGACAGCTACAGCAAGGGGGAGCTGATGGTCGACTTCCCGGACCTGAACAACTTGTAAAAGAGAAGGAGAAGCAGCAGGACAGAGAGAAAAGAGAGCGAGGGGGGTGATGGTGATGGAGAGAAAAAGAGAACGTTTATTATTATTATTATTATTATCTCTCTATTCCACACTTTTTTTGGTTCTCTCTCTCTCTCTCTCTCTCTCTCTCTCTCTCTCTCTCTCTCTCTCTCTCTCTTGGTGGGGTGGGGGCGTTCTCCCTGTTCACTTCAAGGCCTGTTGGAGCACGTCACGACGCTCCCGTTGAGCGGCAGCAGCGGCGCGGCAGGGTCGCCCAGCTTCGCCGGGGGATAGCCCGCCGTCATCGAGGCCGGCCGCGCGCCGCCGCTCCCGGCGGCGACGGCCTCCTCTAGCTCCCTGACCGTGGCTCCCTTTGCGAATCGCGCCGTCGCCCGGGACCCGTCGGCGAGGCGCAGCACGATCGAGATGGACCCTTTTTCTCCCTCCTTGAAGTCCTTGTGGTCGAAGGAGGAAGAGGAAGAGGAAGAGGGCACCGCGGCGGCCGCCGCCGGGGCGCCGCCCGCCAGTGTCCTCCCCGCTCCTCCGAACGACGCCGGCGGGGCGTGCTCCCGCAGCAGCGCCTCCACCGCCCCCATGTCCGCGCCCGTCACGCTGCCGACCGCTTTACCATCTTTGAGAACCTGGAACGTCGGCATCGCCGCGACGCCGAACGCGCCCGCGAGCGAGTTCAGCTTGTCGACGTCGACCTTCAAAAACCGAACGGTCGGGTACGACGCCGCGAGCCGCTCGAAGACGGGAGCGACGGCCTTGCAGGGCCCGCACCATTCGGCATGGAAGTCGACGCAGGAGACGCCGCGGGAGGCCAGGGAGCGGAACTCGGCCTCGGAGGAGACCTCGTGGGGCTTGGAGAAGCCCGGCCCCGACGGGCCTCCTCCGCCGCCGCCAGGCGGGCCTCCGCCGGGCGCAGCAGAGAAGAGCGAGGTAAAGAAAGAGGCCATTGTCTTTTGAAACGAGTGCGAGTGCCTCTCGCAGCAGCGCCCTCTGGGCGATGAGAGGAGCGCTGGAGGGCTTGCGGCGAGAGGAGAGAGGCACGGAGAAAAGCGATGCGCTGTCTTTTTTTTTTCCTCAAAAAGTTATGCATTCAATCGATCGAAAATCAAAAAAAACATTTTTTTTCTTTCCTTCGATTCTTCAACCTCGCGAGGAAAAAAACAAACCATGCTCGCTTCCGCGCGCCCGCGAGCGCCACTCGCTCACGCTGCTGCTGCTCGCAGCAGCAGCAGCAGCCGAGGACGCGGACGCAGCACCGTCCGTGCCGCCGCTGCTACGCCCACGCCTCCTCCCTCGCCGAAGAAGAAAGAGGAGAAAGAGTCGGCTTCCGCTGCCGCTGCTGCTCTAATCTCGTCGGCTTCGCTCGCCGCCTTCGTCACCCCGCTCGCTTCGCACGCCGCTGCCGCTGCTGCTGCCCCTGAGGCGGCCGTTGACGGCGCTGTCAACAGCGTGGTCGAGGTCGTCAAGGTAAGAGTTTAGAGAAAGAGAAAGAGAAAGAGAGAGCAGGAGGAGAAGAATCGAGCTGCAATTGGCTAGAAACAAGGATAAGCCTTTTGCTTTCTTCTTGTCTTTCTTCTCAACCCCTCCTCTTCCTCCTTCCCCTCTCCCTCTCTCTTCTCGCTCGCTCTGTCTCTCTTCTCGCTCTCTCTGTCTCTCTTCACAACTAGGCGACCGGCTCCGGCATCAAGACGGCCATCTCCGCTGCCACCTCGGCCTTCTCCGCGGCGCAGTCCGCTTACAAAGCGGCGGAACCGACCCTCAAGGCAGCCGCGGACGCAGCGGGCCCGGCCCTGAAAGCGGGGGCGGACCTCGCGGGAGAGATCGCCTCCCCTCTCGTCAGGGGCGCCGCATCTCTGGTGAAAGCCGCCGGCGGCGCCGCGGACGACTTCCTGGCGTCGCAGGGCGTGAGCGCCGCGGCCGCGACCGCCGCGGCCCGCCAGGCGGCCTCTTCCGCCGACGCCGCCCTCAATGGCGCCGCGCCCGTCGCCGCGAGTGCGGCCTCCGCGCTCGCCGCCGCGGGGCCCGTGGGAGTCGCCCAGGGCCTCGCCGCGGTCGGCCTCGCCGCCCTTGTGGCCCCCTCGCTCCTCCGCGCCCTCCTGACCGCCGCGCGAGGCTACGCCGGCGACGTCTCTGCCGCGGCGGCGCTCGACGCCACAGCTGGCCGCGGCGGCAAGTCGGTTCTGGTCGACATCAGGACGCAGAGAGAAAAGGAGGCGCAGGGCGTGCCCGACCTCCCGGGAGGCGCGCGCCTGATCGAGGTCGAGCTCGCGGCCGTGGGCGACCGCAAGCTCCGCGGGGCCTTGCGCGACGCGACGGCCGCGGAGAGGCAGCTGACCGCGCTGCAGATCTCGTCGCTGCGACGCGTCTCAAAGGGCACGCCGCTGCTGCTGCTGGACTCGCGCGGCGGCGGCGACGCCAAGGCCGTGGCCCGGGAGCTCCGGTCGCGCGGCTTCGGGAGGGCGTTCGTCGTCTCCGGAGGGTTCGGGGCCTGGCAGGCGGCGAGGCTCAAGACGAGGCCCGCCGCGACAGTGTCGAGGGTCGAGGTGCTGCCGGCGTTTGCTGCTCCCTTCCTGAGGCAGCTCAGGGGCTCCTCTTCCTCGGGGTCCCAGATTATGCTTCCGGGAGGCAGGGGAGAAGGAAACGGGACGACGACGGCGAGGAGGGGGACCAATTCGCTGCCCTCGGGGCGCAAGGGCCTTCCAAGCGGGAGGTAGAAAGTTAGGAGAGAGTTTTTTTTTCGATTTTCGTGCTCTCTGAAAAAAAAAAAGGGAAGAAAGAAGATTTTGATGGGGAAGAAAAAGGAAAAAAACACTCTTCGAGGAGCGACAGACCGCCATGGCGTCCTCTTCCGGAGGCGAGGGGCCCTCTCTCAGAAGAGATCTGCCCCTTCCCGGCCAAGTGGTGCATTATGACTATCGAGAGGGCTCGCAATCGAGCTCAAGGGACAGGCCAGATCGAGGAGCGAAGAAGCCCGGAAACGAAGGAGCAACTGATTCTTCGACCTCGTTGCATTCTCCCCGACCCCTCCGCCTCGTTTCCTTCAACGTCGAGCGCGGCTACGAGCTCGCCCGCGTCGTCTCTCTTCTGAAACATCTGGATCCGGACATCGTGGCGCTCCAGGAGTGCGACTGGGGCTGCAAGCGCTCGCGGTTCGCGGACGTTGGGCGGGAAATAGCCAAGGCTCTGAAGTTTGCCGGCGCGTTTGCCGCCGAGTTTGAGGAGGTGGACTCTCCGGCGAGGTCCGAGAGGGACGCCGGCGGAGGCGTGCACGGCAACGCCGTGCTGTGCAGGTGGGGATTTGCAGCAGGACCCGGGAAGGAAGGGGCTTTCTCGGTGCCGCACGCCCTCGCCTACGATTGGGAGCACGAAACGGAGAGAGCTTTTCCTGCCGCCGCCGCCGCCGCCGGCGCCGGCCCCGGACGCCGCTCTCTCCGCTTCCTCTTCGGCCCGAAGAGGAGGAGGGGCGGCACCCCCGCGTCCCGCGAGCCCCGTCGAGGGGACCGCGTCGCCCTCGGAGCCGCCTGCCGCGTGCCCGTCGAAATGCTCGGGCTGCTGGACGAGGAGACGAAGGAGGAGGAGTTGGAGGAGGAGGCGGAGGGAGAGGAGAGAGAGGAGGGGGAGGAGAAGGAGGAGGAGGAAGCCAGCGGCGACAAGAGAGGAAGCGAGAGCGGGTTCGTGGTCGTCGTAGCCTACTCTCTGCACCTTGAGTGTTTCTGTGGGGCCGCAGGCCGGGCCCTGCAGCTGCGCGAAGTGCTCCTCGACGCCGAGGAGAGGCTCCCGAAGCTCTCTCGGGAGCTACTCCTCGAGCAGAGCAGCGAGCCCCGTGTGTCGTCGCCGCCCCGTGCTCCTCCTCGCTCTCCCCCTCCTCCGCGCCTCTTCTGCTCCGTCCTCGGGGACTTCAACACCCTCGCCCACGGCATCGTTCGCCTCTCCCCGCTGCGCGCCAGGGGCTTCGCGCGCTGGTCGAGCCTGGGGAGGACGGAGGCGCGGTGGCTGCACCGGCGGGTGCTGTCGTCGCGGGTCGACGACGAGGAGGTTGAAAGAGAAGACGGCGGCAGCAGCAAGGAGAGGTGCCCTCCTTCCCTTTTCTTCGAGTGCCCCTTCCCTCTCGACACGGTCACGTTCGACAACCCGAGCTACCATTTCGCCGGCGGGAGGCTCAGGCTTGTGCGCGGGAAGCTCGACTGGGCTCTGCTGCTGAAGAAGGGGAAGGAAAAGAGCTACTATGGTGGTCTGAGGGCCCTCTCCGCGACGACTGCGAACGAAGACTTCGCTGCGAGCGACCACAGGGCGCTGGTGGTGGAGGTGGTGGCAGAGGAGTGAAGTTTTGTAAAAGGAGAGAGAAGAGGGTCGAGAGAAAAAATTGACCCTCAGCGCTTGATGCACGCATGCCGAAGACCATACCTTTTCATTTTCTTCTTGCGCTCGCTTCGCATTCAGAGAGCGACGACCCCGCCCGGACCCTGCTGCTCTCAGGATACTGGTCGAACTCCCCGCCGCGAGCCTGAGGCAGCAACGCACGTGCGGCGTTGCGATCGTAGCGAACGTCGGGAAAAAACGAGGAGCGAACGGACGAACAGCGAAAAAGCGAAAGCGGGCGAAGCGTGTGATTCGCCGCATCCAACGCGTCCTCCCGACGACAGGACTGCCTGTTGTCGTCCGGTCCCTTCGCGGGAGCTAGTGGACTCTCGATCCATGCAGAGCGCCGGTCAGAGCGGCGACACGATGGCGGGAGGAGCTCCAGCAGAGGGGGCGACGGCCACTCCGATGGCGGCTGCTACGGCTGCTGCTGCTGCTGCTGCGCCGTCGCTCCCTCCGCCGTCGTCGCTCCCTCCTCCTGCCCCCCTGCCTCCTCAGAACGGCGACGAAGACCCGTCGCAGCCCGGCCTCTATGGCCACCCGGGCCTCACGACCCTGTCGCAGCTCTCTGACCTGGTCACGGACCTGCCCGACGGGGCCTCCCCGCGCCCGGAGGGGGCGGGAGGAGAAGGGACAGCGAACGACGGCGGAGCTGCTGCCGCGGGCGCGGGCGCTCCCGCCGGCGCGAACAACAACGCCGCCCGCGCCGCCTCCGCCGGGCCCGGCCTCTCCCGCTTCGCCGCAGGCACGGGCGTGTTCGCCAACTACTCGCAGGAGTTTGGCGTCGGCGGCGGCGTCGGAGCAGGAGGCATAAGCGCCCTGCCGAGCAGCTCGCAGCAGCAGGCGGCGCAGCGGGCGCACCAGCAGCAGCAGCTCCTCCCTTCGCAGGTCCTGCTTCCCTCGCAGATCCAGCTCCTGCCCGCCTCCCAGGAGCAGCAGCAGCAGCAAGGTGGCGCCATCCTTCCCTCGCAGACGCAGCTCTTCAACCTGCTCCCCTCGCAGATGCTGCCGCCTTCCTCGCTCAAGGCCGAGGCGAACGGCAAGAGTCGGCTGCCGCTGTCGTCGCCGACGCGCTCGCCTGCGACGGCGGCGGGCAAGAGGAAGCTGGTCCTGGTCTCGACCGACGGGGCAGGGGCGGCCAATGACGTCGGAGGAGGCAACGCAACCTCCCACGCCGCGCTGCGGAGGATCAGGGACGAGATCGAGGAGAACGGGGGAGACGGCGAGAAAAAAGACACGGAGAGCGACGTCGAGGCCGCCGACGCGGTCGCGGCGCTCGCTTCCTCGAGGCCCGTCGGCGGAGGGCAGCGCAGGCGCTCCCCCGCGGCGACCTCCCCTCCGCCGACCTCCCCCTCCGGGAGGGGGGGCGCGAACACCGGGGCGGGAGCCACCGGTCGCTCCAGGGCGGCGCGGCGCGGGCCGATGGACGAGATGCGGCAGCTCGTCCGCATCCTGCTCAAGCTGCTGCCGCAGTCCGCGGCGCACGTCTCGGGCACGGCCGACGACGGCGGGGGCAACCGCCTCTCCGAGGACCAGATCAAGGCCTACCTCGCGGCGACGCTGGGCGAGGCGCCGCCGCCGCCGTGGGGCCTGCCCGAGGGGTGGCCGAGCTACCTGGCGGCGCTTTTCTCGTGGGCGCGCAGGTCGGCGCTCCCCGGGGGGGACGGCGCGGAAGCCGGGGAGCGCGGCGAGGCGGCGGCGGCGGCGGCGGCGGCGGCGGGGGCCTGCCCCGACGTGACCGCCGAGGAGGCCTCGAGGTGCGCGCGCCGCGAGCCCGGCCGGTCGTGGGAGGTCGTGCGGTCGGTGCTCGCGCGGCTGGGGCTGCACCCCCGCACGTGGCCGCTGCCGCTCTCGGCGCGCGGGCTCGCGGCGGCGGCGGCGAACCCGGTGGACCTGGTCGGCGACGACGAGGCGGTGCTGGCGTCGATGCTCGCGTCGGCGGCCGCGGCGTCGGGGCCTGCCGCGGCGGCGGCGGCGGCGGCCGCGGCGGCGGCGGCACGGGCGGCGGCGAGCGACGGCGAGGCGGCGGCAGGAGGAGAAGGCGGCGGCGCCGCCGCGGCCTCTCCGGCGGGCAAGCGCCGACGCGGGGCAGCGGGAGCAGCGGGGACCAACGCGCCTGCTCCGCTCTTCAGCGCGCCGACGTCCCCTGCCTCCGCCTCGGCCGCGGCGGCGCTCGTCCTCCGGGGCGTCTTGGGGCCCAACGCGAACGCGGCAGCAGTGGCGACGGCGCCAAACGCCGCCGCCTCGCTCTCAGGGACCCCCGCCGCCGCAACGGCAGCTGCGGCGGCGGCGGCAGCAGCAGCAGGCGCCTTCTCCCCGGCAGAGCTCGACCCCCTCGACGAGGCCGGCCTCTGGAGGCTCGCGGCGACGGCGCTGGCGCTCGCGGCGGCCAGGGCTGGCAGCGCGCCCGCGGCGCAGCTGCCCGCGCTCGCGGCGCTCAAGGCGCACGTCGCGGCGACGGCCGCTCGACTGGCGGCCGAGGCGGCCCCGCCCGTGCAGTCTCTGACCGCCGCCGGGATCGCCGCCGCGAACGCGAACGCGAATGCTGCGAGTGCTGGAGGTGGAGGCGGCAGCGCGACCGCGACGCCGGCCTCGGCGGCGTCCCTCGGGGTCGCCCCCGCTCCCGCGCCGGCTCCTGCGCCGGAAGCTGCTGCTGCTGATGCCGCCGCCGACGCCGCTCCGAGCTCTGCCTTCCCCGCCGCTGCTGACGCCCCTGGCGGCCTTGAGGCGACGACCTCGACGCTGCCGCGCTCCCTCGACGGAGGCCGCGCCGGGAGGAAGGGCTCGAAGCCGCAGCACGTCGAGCCGGAGGAGCCCGGCGGCCCCGCCGCCGGTGGCGAGCCGGCGCAGGCCCCCGCCGTCCCGCCCCCTCGCGCCGCGGCGTCCCCGGCGCCCCCTTCTCCTCGGCGCCCGCGCGCTGCCGCGACTGCGGCCAAGGCGAAGCTGGCGTCTCCGCCGGTAGCGGTGAGGCGCTCGAGGCGGGGATGAGGCGGCTTTTTGACCCCTGAGCAAGAAAACAAAACGCAGTCAGATTTCAAAGTTTCCAGATCCGTCGCCGATTACTCAGATGTTTTCTCTCCTCTGGTACACTTGTTATACAACACGACACAACACAACACACAACGAAAACGATCAAAAGTCAAAGCGCGCGCAGCGGTTGCCGCTTCTTTTTCTCCCCCTCTCTCTTGCTCTTTTCTCTCTTTGCTCTTTTCTCTCTCTCAGGCACTCGGGAGGACGTTGAAGAAGACAAACACGCCGTCCTCCTCCAAGCACCCGACGACCTCTTCGCAGACCGCACAGACGACGCTCGGGAGCTCCGGCTCGGCGGCGGGGGAGGCGGCAGCAGCGGCCGCAGGAACGACGACGAGGGCTTCGTCGTCCACGAACACGCTCCGGTAGACGGTAGAATCATCGGCGTGCCTCTGCGAGCAGCGTGTCAGCTCCGAGAAGCACCCGGGGCAGCTCAGGGACGCGTCCGAAGAAAGGCGAGGTGCCGCCGCCGCTGCTGCTTCCGCCTCTCCTGCTGCTGCTGCTGCTGCTCCTGCTGCTTTTCGTCGCCCTCCGATGTCTCCCTTGCTGAGGTACTCGTCGTCATCGTCGTCAGCCCTGGCGCTGTAGAACGGCGGCGGGGGCTGCGCGGCAGGGTCCGGCGGGAGGTCGGAGTCGTCGGAAGAGGAAGGAGGAGAGGAAGAAGCCTTCCTTGCGGCATCGAGGTCGAGGTCGAGGTTGTCCGTCTGCAGTGCCGCTGCACCGCCGCCGCCGCGAGGAGACGCTGGAGCCGTGGCGTCGAGCGCTGCGTTCCTCGCAGCAGAAGCAGCAGCATCACTCGCCGAAGGAGCGACAGCCACGGCCTGCGGCGAGAGCGGCGGCGAGAGCACGCTCACCATCGTGAGGCTAGTAACCTCGAATCGAAAGGAGAAGAAAATGAGAAAAATCACACTGTCAAAAAAACAATCTTCCTTCTCGCTTTCTCGTCGCTCCTTACCTCTCCTCGTTCCTCTCTCTCTCTCTCTCTTTCTCTCTTTCTTTCTCCTTCATGTCGGGGCACAAGGCCCACCACGAGCCAGACTCCGAGTGGGACAACCTCGAGTTCCACGCGGGCTTCGGTACGTTAAAGAAGGAGAAAAAAGATGAACGTCCTCGGCAGGCGAGCGAAAGACAAACAAATCGAAAAAAAGGCAAAAGTCTCATCGAATGAAAAACCGTCACCTCTCCGCCCATCGAAACGAAAACAGGGAACGAGTTCGAGTCCGAGGCCGTGCCAGGAGCGCTCCCGCGCGGGCAGAACAACCCAAAGGCGAGTTGAACGAGGGCGGAGAAGAGCTGAAGAAGGTCGATTCTTTCCTTTTCACCATCACCGAGAACAAGAGCGCGTCGTCATTTCCGCCCGCTGACGCTGCGGTTTTTTTCTTTTCTTCCTCCTCCTCTTTCTCCCTCACCCTCGACCTCTCGCTCCCCCGCCCCAAACCAAAACCAAAACCCTCCGCGACCAGGTATGCCCCTTCGGCCTCTACGCCGAGCAGGTCTCGGGGGCCCCCTTCACCGCCCCGCGGGCCTCGCAGCGCCGCGCCTGGCTCTACCGCACGCGGCCCTCCGTCACCCACGAGCCGTTCCGCCCCCTGGAGTTTGGCGCCGAGAACCTCGCCGCGTGCTTCCCGGGCGGCGGCGCCGGCGGCGCCGGCGGCGACGGGTCCGTCCTGACTCCCAACCAGATCAGGTGGAGGCCCTTTGCCGTGCCGCCCCCCCGCGGCGGCGGCGGGGGAGCGGGCGACGGCAACCCGCCCGTCGACTTTGTGCGCGGCCTGTCGACGCTCTGCGGCGCTGGCTCGCCGCTCGCCCGCAGCGGGTACGCGGTCCACGTTTACGCCGCCAACGCCTCGATGGCGGGCTCCTGTCTAGGCAACGCCGACGGAGACATGCTGATCGTGCCGCAGCTGGGGCAGCTGAGGATCAAGACGGAGATGGGCAGGATGGCGATGAGCCCCGGGGAGTGCTGCGTCGTGCCCGCCGGGATCCGGTTTTCCGTCGCGCTCAAGGAAGAGGAAGAGGAAGCTGAAAACGGGGAGAAAATCATGAGGGCTCGGGGATACGTCCTGGAGGTCTTCGGGACGCATTTCGTCCTTCCCGAGCTGGGGCCCATCGGGGCGAACGGCTTGGCCGCCCCGAGGGACTTTCTGACGCCCAAGGCTTGGTACGAGGACGAGGAGGAAGAAGGGGATGCGGAGGAGGGGGAAGAAGAAGCAAACGGCGAAAACGGAAGCGGAAACGGAAGCGGCGAGAAACCGCCGAACAAGCGCGCCAGGAAAGGACGCGCTCCTTCTTCGGCCTCCTCCTCCTTCACCGTCATCCACAAGTTTGGAGGGGAGCTTTTCTCGGCCCGCCAGGCCTTTTCTCCCTTCAACGTCGTGGTGAGGAGGCGTTTCTGATCTTTGTTTTAGCCTTTCTTTTTTAAGAGGGAGGAGAAGAGAGAAAGGAAAAGATAGAGAAAAAACAACCGCCTCACTTTCTCTCCCCCCCCTCCCCCCTCTCTCTCTCTCTCTATCTATCTATCCCCGCCAAACAACGCCAGGCCTGGCACGGCAACTACGCCCCCTACAAGTACGACCTCGCCAAGTTCTGCCCGATGAACGCCGTCTCGCACGACCACCCCGACCCTTCGATCTTCACGGTCCTCACGGCGCCGGCCGCGCCGGGAAGCCTGGCTGGCTCGGGCGCGGGCCCGCCCGCGGCAGACTTTGTGATCTTCCCTCCGAGGTTTGCGGTCGCGAGGCACACATTCAGGCCACCGTACTACCACAGGAACACGATGAACGAGTTCATGGGCCTGATCCGGGGAGGTAAGGGAGGGAAAGAGGGAGGATTTTTCTTTTCTTTTCTGACCCGGAGAAGAGCGGCGGCGGCGCGAGAGAAGGAGAAAAAACTCACTAGACTCCTTTCTCTCTTCAAACATAAAAAAACGAAAACAAAACAGGCTACGACGGCAAGGCGGGCGGCGGCTTCTTGCCCGGCGGCGCCTCCCTGCACCTGGCCTGGACCCCTCACGGACCAGACAAGGCGACCTTTGACGCCGCGACGGCGAGGAAGAAGCACGGCGGCGGAAGCGGCGAAGACGACGAAAAGGAAGACGAGGTCGCACCTCCGGCGGCCGACGGCGCCTTGGCGTTCATGTTCGAGATGCACCTGATCCCGCGCGTGTCCGCGGCCGCTGCGGCGAGCCCGAACGTCGACAGGGAGTACTACAGGTGCTGGGAGGGCCTGGAGAGCAACTTTGACCGGAGGGGCGCGGCGAGGGCCGTCGCGGCGGCCAAGGCAAAGGCAAAGGCGGCGGAGTAGAGAAGAAAGGGAGGAGAGTTTGAGGGAGGGGGAGGGGGGAGGAGCGCGGGGGTCTTGCTCTCTTTCTCCTTCTCTTCTCCCTTCTTCTCTTCCTTGACAAGTGTACAGCAGAGTGAACTGTGTTCCCGGTCTCTTTTTGGTGTGGTGTGTTTTACTTTCGATGTGAAATATTGGGTGAAAAAGAGGTGTAAAAAAACATCAATGAGAGACTGAGTTAAGTTTTCGAGTTTCGCCTCTTCTCAACCGAAAAAAAAAACGAAATAGGGAAAAGAGCAGACCTTTGCATACTCACAATCCAGCTCAAGGTCTCGCACCTCCCGCTCTCCCTCTCCCCTTCCGCGTTCGCCTTTCCGCTTCCGCGCTCGTGGCATCACCTCCGCCTTCTCCTTTTCCCAGCCATCAGAAATGGCAGACGCGATGGGACACGTTGCGAGCGGCGTCTCCTCCTCGGCGTCGCTGCCGGGCGGCCTCCTCGGCGTCCTGGCGGCCATCTCCCTCGGAATTGCTCGCCCGCTCGGCATCTCGCCCCAGGCTGTGTCTTCCACCCTTGCGTACGTTGGTCGTCATCAGTTCTGCGCGCGGCGACTAGAGCTGGAATCGAGAGAAATAAGGGCGTGGAGAAACAGGAAAGAGAGGGGGCGCGAGTTGATTCGAGCGCGAGCTTTTTGCTCGCAAGATTTCAAAAAATTAGTCCGCTTGATCAATCAACCAGCGTCGCATTCCCTTTCTCGTTGCGCTCACGACACGCCCGTCTCCTCTCCTCCCTCTAAAACCGTATCACAGCATCTTCCTGGTCAGCGGGATCGCTTTGGGCTTCCCTGCGGCGGCGCGCTGGCTGTCTGGAGGTGAGTTTTTTTGGAGCCCGAGAAAAAGAAGTTTTTCAAGATGCAGAGAGAGCGAAAAACGCTGCTGCGCGTCGCTCGCTTTTCGTCTCTTCTTTCTTTCTCCAACCCTGTCTCTCACTCTCGCTCTCCCATCTCACCCAAAACCAAACCCGACAGGCAAATACCAAGTCTCTCCCAAGGTCACTTTCCTCATAGTCGCCTATTCGGTCTGCTCCTCGATGCTCCTGATCCTGAACAAGGTCGCCGTGACTTACTTGCCCGCTCCTTCCTTCATCCTGCTCGCGCAGCTCTCGTCGTGCGCTGTCTTTATCCGCTGCCTCGCCTCGGCCGGCGTCGTCGAGTGCGAGAAGCTGGAGAGGGCCAAGGCCAAGAAGTTTGCGCTCATCGTGTTCGGCTTCATCGGCACCCTGTTCGCCAACGTGTCCACGCTCAAGCATGTCCCCGTCGACACCATCATCTGCTTCAGGGCCTCGACCCCCCTGGTCATCGCCGTCATCGAGTACTTCCACCTCGGGCGCGAGCTGCCCTCCGCGCGGTCGTGGGCGGCGCTGGGCGGCGTGTTCGCCGGCGTGACCGCCTATACGGCCGCGGACGCCAACTTCACCGCCGCCGGTTACGCGTGGCTCGCGATCTGGTACTCGTTCGCCGGTGAGTAGAGAGTTTTTTTTTGGGGGGGGGGGAAGTTTTTTTCGTCCGATTTTTTTCTTCTCTCCTCTCCTCGACCTCCTCGGCTTTTTCCCGAAACCAAAAAAAAATAAACTTCAGTGCTCGAGATGGTCTGGGTCAAGCAGGTCGTCGACTCCGTGTCCATGTCCACCTGGTCCCGCTCCTTCTACCAGAACGCGCTCGCCGTGCCACCCATGCTGCTGGTCTCTTTGATCTCGGGCGAGATGGCCATCGTCCTCAGAGGAGGTGCCGGCTCGTTCGCGTGGGGCATGGTCGCGGCCTCGTGCGTCGCCGGCATCGGGATGAGCTACTTCTCGTTCGCGCTCAGGGCCGTGATCTCGGCGACGTCGTTCTCGGTCATCGGCAACGTGTGCAAGGTGCTCACTATTTTGGTCAACATGATGATGTGGGACCAGCACTCGAGTGAGTTTTTGAAGTTTTTTCTTTTTTGGGTTTTTTTCGATTTCGTTTTCTTCGCGAAAACCAACAAAAAAAACTCACCTGTTTTCTTTCTCTCTCCAACCAAAAATCACCCTCAACAACAAAACAAAACCAAAGACGCCCTGGGCACCTCGGCCCTCTTCTTCTGCCTGCTCATGGGCTCCTTCTACCAGCAGCCGCCGATGCGCCGCGGGGCCACGGTCTCGTCCTCGGCGATCGGGGGCGGCGTGTTCTCGGCCATCGCCGGCAGCGTCGGCGTCGGCAGCGGCAAGGGAGCCTCTTCCTCTCCGAGCTTCTTCGGGGGCGGCAGCGGGAAGACCTCCCCGATGGTGCAGAGGGAAGAGCTGGGCCGGATCGCGGCGCACAAGGGCGGGGTGGCCGCTGCTGTTTGAAATGGAAGAGAGATAGGTTGAGAGAAAAATACCCGAGAGCGAGACAAGGGGTGGATTGAAGGCTTTGCCTTGGTCTTTTTCTTCCTTCTCTCCTCTCCAGAAAAAAACGAACGAACAAAAAAACCCAATTTCTTACTTTCATTCTCTATGTTTTGCTCTCTGCGCGCGCTCTCCTGCTATAAGAAACCTTTCGACGTTGTTCGCACGTGATGTTTTATTCATCTGTAGGGAGAGGGAGAAAAGGAAAAGAAAAAGGCTCTTGCCGTTTTCGTGCCTCTCTTTGCTTCTTCTTCTCGTCTCTCTCTTTCTCCATCTTTCTCTCTTTCTTGTTCTGTTCTTCACGAATACGCTACCTGCTGCTGAAGTCTGTATGTGTGGGGGGGGGGGGCTACAAAATACGAGGGAAACGGATAAAAGAAAAAGAATGAGTGGAAACTCTCTCAGGATGTCAAACGAAAATATCGACCTCGCCTCTTGACTTTTGTTCGGCGGTTCCAAAAGAGAAAGAGAAAAAAAATAAACTCTCTTTCGTTCACACCACCTTGGCCGCGGCAGCCAGCACGTCGTCGTGCAGCTCGGCCTTCAGCTCCCTCGTCATCACCTCCGTCACCACGCTCCTCGCGTCGGCCCCCTCGTGCAGCACCCTGTCGATCCCGTCGATGATCGGGCAGTCGACCCCCAGCTTCCTCGCGAGCGCCGCGGCGCTCCTCGCCGTCAGGACCCCTTCCGCGACGGCCGTCATCGTTGCGGCGATCTGCTCCAGCGTCTCCCCGGCCCCGATCCGCAGCCCGACGGTCCTGTTCCTCGACAGGTCGCCGGTGCAGGTCAGCACGAGGTCGCCGAGCCCCGCCAGCCCCCCCATCGTCAGGGGGTGCGCCCCCCTGGCGACGGCGAGCCTCGTCATCTCGCCCAGGCCGCGCGTCACCAGGGCCGCGCGCGCGTTGGCGCCGAAGCCGAGCCCGTCGCTGACGCCGCAGCCGATCGCGAGCACGTTCTTGAGGGCCCCGCCCATCTCGACGCCCACGACGTCGGCCGAGGTGTAGCAGCGGAACACGGGCGTCGAGAGCAGGAGCTGCACGCGCTCCGAGGCGGCGCGGTCGCGCGACGCGACGGTGACGACGGTTGGCGCACCGCGCGCGACCTCGGCCGCGAACGAGGGCCCCGAGAGGAAGCAGGCCCGCGCGGCCAGCGAGGCGGAGGCGGCGGCCCCGCTTTCGGTCATGCTGCCGCCATTCCCAGTCGGAGGGGAGCTGCCGCCGAGAGCGCGCGCTAGGATGTCGGCCGGCGTCTCGAGCGTGTCGTTGAGGATGCCCTTGGTGCAGGACACGAGGATGTGTCTGCTCGCGTCGAGGTGCGGCAGCAGCGCCTTTGAGACGACGGCTTCCAGGAACGGCGTGGGCACGACGAGCAGGACGAGCTCGGCACCCTTTAGGGCGTCCGCGGCGTCCGTCGTCGCCCTCAGCCCCTCCTCGGGCAGCTTGAACCCGGGCAGGAACGTGGTGTTTTCTCTCACTCGGGGGTCGTTGACCGCGTCGACCACCTCCTTCTCCCGCGCGTAGAGCCTCACCTCGTGGCCGGCGCGGGCGGCGTGCGCGGCGAGGGCGGTGCCCCAGGCGCCGCCGCCGACGACGGCGACGACGGAGGCCGGAGGGGGAGGGGGGACGCTGGCCATTGTTTTGCTGTTTGTTGTTGCTGTTGGCTCTTTTTTCTTTTTCTTTCGAGCTCTATTCTCTCCTTCGAGATCTCGTTTCTCTCTCTGTGTTTGTTTGAGTGTGGTGGTTTTCGTTTGGAAAAAGAAGATCTCAAGGCAAGGAGGTGAGAAAAAGGCACAAAGGAGGAGGGAAAGAGAGAAGCAAAAGGAGGTTCAAAACGTTTTCTCGTCTCGGGTCAGCGGCGTTTTCAAACTCTCTCCAGAGAGAGGGGATTTTCGCGCCGAAAACTTGTTATATTGTCTCCACTGCCGGCATCCTAATGCCTGAGAGAGAGAGAGAGCGTGAAAGACGGGAAGGAAGAAAGGAAAAAGAGAAAGAGAGAAGAAGAAGAGAAGGGGGAAAAAAACCAAGAACGGGAAAAGAAAAGCGGTCGTCCGACGACGAAGGGGTTCAACCCCTTCGTCGTCGTCGTCCAATTTTCTCGCTCTTTCTCGTTCTTGGTTTTTTCTCTTTTCCCTCTTCTTCAGGCCCTCTCTCTCTCTCTCTCTCTCTCCGTCCCAGATTTCGATCCGCTCTCAATCTGTTTCTGCTGGGCGCTGGTTGCTAAAGCGGCGTGCGACCTTTTACTTTTGTGAGCATCGTTCCCGAGAGGTAGAAAAGAGAGAGGGGGGGGGAGAGGTGGTCGCACCCAAGGCGAGAGAGAGGTCGATCTCGGGCATCGTCGTCTTCAGATCGACCGCGTCTTCTTTCTTCCGCCCGAGAAAGGAACGTACCGTCTCCCTGGTCGATACTGATGCTCAGCCGCGTAGGCAACGAATGCAAGGGCACCCTCGGATGGAACTCAGACGCGAACAAGTGGCAGGAGGGAAGAATAAAACGTCGACTCTTCTTTTTGCTTTTCCTCGCTTTGCGGTCGATAAGAAAAGTGGGAGGAGCGAAGAAAATGACGCTGACGGAGAAGAAGTAGAAGAAGAAGAAGAAGAAGAAGAAGAAGAAGAGACACCTCTCGCTCGACCTTCTCACCCCAGGGGCAGCGGCCACCCAGACCCCGCCGAGGCTGTGCCCAGCCTCAGCGCCCCGGGCCTCCAGGCCGGGAGCACCACGCTCGTCGGAGCGCTGCTCCGCTGCTTCCGGTGTTTTTTTTCTTCTTCTCCACCCTCGACCTCCCTGGGGATCAGGGCCAGCTTGAGCACGAGCGAGTAGCGCGGCAGAGGGGAAGAAGCTTTTGGGTTCCCACTCCTTGGGGGCACGATGCGGTGAATGACGTCCTGCTCCGAGACGACGACCCTCCCTGCCCGCGGCCTCACCGCCAGGCCCAGCCCGAACTCCTCGGCGTCGAAGAAAAGCGTCTCGGCGGCGCCCTCGAGGGGCCAGTCTTGCAGGTAGAGCAGCGCCGTCGCGAGCAGCGGCTTTGTCTGATTCCTCCCGCCGCCCTCTCGGTTCCTGTAGAGGCCGAAAGCCCTCGCCCAGGCGCCGTCAGGGTCGCTGCGGAGCGGATCGGCGTCCACGTGCGGCGACAGCGCGGGGGCGTCCTCGGGCGTGACGGCGTTCAGCACCAGCGGGGTCAGCCCGGGGCTCATCTCGTCGTTTCCGGGACAGAGCAGCACCTCCGAAAACTGCTCCGAGTAGAGCGCGCGGAGCCTGGAGCAGAGCGCGAGGAGCTGCGGCGGCGGGGAGGAGAGCAGGGAGTCGATGAACTGAGGGGTGGCGCCCCACGAGGAGGGGGGAGGGGAGGGAGAAGAGGAGGAGGCCGAGGTCTCTTCTTCTTCTTCTTCTTCTTCTTCTTCTTCTTCTTCTTCTCCTCCGTCGTGGTCGACGACAGCCCCTCTCTGCCACTTTTCCCCTTCCGCGGGAGAGGAAAGGTCCCCGTCCGTGAGGTAGAGCAGCAGGTCGGATGCCTCTTGGGGAGAGAGGAGGCCGTCGACGACGGCGAGGCCGCTGAGGTCGAGCAGCTGGCTTTCGCCTCCGGTGTGTTTGGCGTTTTCGACACTTTCGGCAGCGCCGTCGTCGCCGGCGCTGTCACAGTCGTCCCACGGCGCCGCGTCGAGGAAGGCAGCCATCGCCAGGGTCGCCCCGCGAGGCACCCTCGCCTCTTCCTCCAGGCTCGGCAGGGGCGTCCAGATGCCGGAGGCCGCGGCGTGGGCCCTCCCGAGCCGCTCGAGGGCGTCGGAGAGTCTCTGCCCGCCGCGCTGCCCCTCCGTCCCGGCCGCCCCGACGCCGACGCCGGTCACGCAGAGGGCGCAGCCGGCCTCCGTCAGGGCCTCGTCGACCGCGGCAGGGTAGCTGGCGAGCCCCTCGCTGGCGCCGTCGTTGGCGGAGCAGCCCTCGGGGAGCACCAGGAGCGTGGCGCGGACGGAGAGCGAAGGAGGAGACTGAGGCCGAGGGAGGGCGTCTCCGCTCCCTCTCTCGACGAGGGCGACCGAGCCCGCGGAGACGTCGAGCAGGGCGCCCTCCTCCACCTCCGCCTCCTCGCCTTCGCCGCCGACGGCGACGACTCGCCACCCGAGCCCCGTGGAGCGGAGGGCCTCGAGCTCGTGGCGCGAGAGGTTGAAGGCGAGGACGAGGGGCTGCTCCGGGGTGGAGAGGAGGAGCCGAGGGGTCGAGGTTGCCGCCGGGACGGCCGCCACTGACGACGACGACGACGACGCCGACGAAGGCGACGCTGCCAACGGCACCATCGGTGCCGTTGGGGAGCTCGACAACCGGCGACTCGGCCTCCTCAGCTCGTGTTTCCTCGCCAGCGGGTTCGGCCTCAATGTCGAGGACGCGTGAGGCGCGAAATCGAAGGCGTGGTGCGCCCGTGTAGGCGCGCGGAGTCTGCATAACATTCTCTCGACAGACTCTTGATGCCGCCCGCGTCAAAAAAAAAAAAAGCCGGTCGTCAAAAAATGAGAGCTGCATCAGAAGTCGAATGAATTTCGAAAACTGACGTCGGAAATTTTGAATGGGGACACGATGTCTCAGTTGGCCGCGCCGGACGACCCTTCGAGTGAATCAATCTACGGCAAAGTCAGAGGCGATGCTTCGAGGACGACCGTCTCCACGAGCGCGAGGGAGCAGCAGCATGACGCTCCGAGCACCCCCGTCGTCGGGCACTCGAGCCCGATGAAGAAGAACGAGGTCGGCAACAGTCGCGCTCCCTCCAAACTCTCGACCTCCTCTTCTTCCTCGTCTTGTTCCTCGAGCGACCTCGGCGGCGGCGGCGACTCGTCCGACGCCGAAGAAGAAGACCAGGACGACGACGACGACGACGCCTTCGCCACCCCTGACGTCGGCGTCCTAAGCGTGGCCCTCGGCTTCCCCGTCGAAGAAATGGGAGAGGAAGGAGAAGGAGAAGAAGGACGAGCTCCTCCGCCCCCGGCCGTCGGCGTGGCGGCCGTCCTGCGGCCGCAGCTCTCCTCGACTCCCCCGCGCGCAAGGGCGGGCGGCGGCGGCACCCCTCGCGCTGCTGCCGCTGCCGCTGCCGCTGCAGCCGCCAACAAGACCCCTCGGACAGCCCCCGGGATCCCGCTCGACGCCGAAGGGAGGCCGCTGCTGCAGAGCCGCTTCGCCCCCTTCGCCTCGAAAGCTGCCGTGGCGTCTTCGGCGCCTTCGCCGGCCGCAACAGCGGCTCGCTTTGGCGGCGCCGGCGACGGCGAGGGCTTCTTCACCGCGACGGCGCGCCCGATGCCCAGGCCCGTTCGTTTGGACCCCCTCGGGCCCGGGGAACCCTCGTCGGACGTCGAGGTGCTGAGCGACGACGACGACGGCGGAGATTTAATCGAGAGAGAAGTGCGAGCGCCGCCGCTCTGCCGCTCGCTGTTCCCTGCCGCTCTTTCGTCGCCGCCCTCTCCTTCATTGTTGTCCCGCTTCTTGCCTTTCCCGCTCGCCCGCCTGCGTCTCGCCACGGCGGCAGCCTTCATCGCCGGGTGCTGCGCGGCGTATGTCCTGCTGGCGAGGACGGAGAAGAGGGAGCCGATGGCGGAGGCAGCGCAGCGAGGAGGGGGAGGAGGAGGAGGAGGAGGAGGAGAGGTGAGCAGCAGCGCCGGCGGCGACGGACGAGGGCTCGTTCTCTCGAGCAACGCCACCGCCTCTTCTTCTTCCTCTTGTGCCGACTTTTCCGCCGCTGCCCGCCCGCCACCTCTGGCCTGCATCACCGTGTTCGAGACCCTATAAAGAAAAAACCCCCAAAAAAGTTGATTATTGATGATGATATTGACGATAGCAAAAAAAAAAAAAACGCAGAGAAGGAAAAAAAGTCAGTTTTTTTTTCGTTTCTCTCTCTCTCTCCTCTCTCTTCTCCCGTTCAAAACCTCAGTCCCCACGCATCCAAGTCCAGGTCCCCCAAGTTGAGCCTCTCGAAGATCGCCCTCCCCACGGCCCGGGGCCCGCCGAGGGAGAACGCGGACGCCCAGGCGAGCAGCGCGGCGCCCGCGACGGCGGCGCCCGCGGCGCTCCTCCTCGCGTTGCGGCGGACGATGGGATCGGTAAAGGAGCCCGAGGAGCTTCGATTCTCGCTGCTTCCAAACGCCACGGGGTAGAAGAGCCAGGCGTTGAGGGCCCAGGCCCAGGGGAGCAGCGCGAAGCCTGCGAGGAACAGTATCGGTTTTTTTTTGTTGGTTTTATTTTGGGGGGGGGCGGGGAGGGAAAAAGGAGGATGTTAGGAGTCGAGGTCGAGGTTGAAGGGGAAAAAGGCATCGACATCGTCGACTCGATCGTTTCCGGCTCTCTCCCTCGTATCTCTCCCTCTCCCTCTACTTATAATTTCGGCTCAGTTTTCTCGCTTCCTCGAGCGGGACCTCTTCGCCGTCGATCGTGTAGAGAAAAGCATCGGAAGTAGAAGGAGGCTGCTGCTCCTGCGGCGGCTCTTCCATCGTGCTTTTTCGTTGTGGAAGAGAGAGGGGGGAAAAAAGAATTTTGACTCGACAAGGTCTCGATGAGGCCTCGCAAACTTTCGCTTTTTTTTCCCTCGCCGACGCCGACATTGCCCGCACTCTTCAACTTTCTGTTTACTATAGTTACCTCCTATGATTTCCTCCATAGCCTGGCTCCCGGCCTCTGCCGTCAAGCCCGTTCCGAGGGAGAAGCCTCTCACAGAGGAAGAGATCGCTGAGGCGAAGAGGATTGCAGCGCAAGGTAGGACGAGGGAGAAAGAGAGAGATGAATTGAGGCGACGACGGCTGCGGCGGCTAGCTCTTTTGCCTTCCCTCTTCTTCCCATCTCTCACTCGATAGCGCACACTTTTAATTTTCCTCGACTCCAATCCAACCAGATGGTTCATATCCTCCCGTCGTCGGCGCCGGGGCGGAGCTCTACGAAGAAGAGGACGACAACGATGACAGCGAGTGGGAAACGGACTCCGACGGCGGCGGCGGCATGGCCGAGGACAAAGTCGACGACGTCGCGAAAGCCAAGGCCGCCGCCAAGCGCATCAAGGCCGAGAGGGCGTCTTCTTCTGCAGCAGACAAGAGTAAAGCGCGTTCTTTGCAGCCAGTGGGTACTGGAGGACTCACGGGCCTCGATGCGGCGATGGCGGAGCTGGATATGGACAATTATGACGACGACGACGGCGACGACGGCGGGAGCGACGGAGACGCTGACGCCTCGGCAGCCAACCCGCTCTCCTTCCCCGCCGGGATCTTCTCCGCCGGCACGCAGTACTACTCCTCCAACAAGGAAGACCCCTACTTGAACTTCGGCAAGGGTCCGAAAGGAGGAGGCAGCAGCAAGGGCAAGGGCAAGGGCAAGGGCAAGGGCAAGGGAGAGAACGACGACGACTCCGACTTTGCCTCCTCTTCTGAAGAGGACGAAGAGACCGACGAGGACGACCTCGACGACTGGCAGCTGCGCCCCGGCAGCGACCTCCTCCTGCTCGCCGCGCGCAACGAGGACGACGTCTCGCACCTCGAGGTCTGGGTCTGCGAGCCCCCCGGGACGACGATGAGGGAAGGCGGGGACGGGGTCAACAACGAAGCGAACGTCTACGTCCACCACGACGTGCTTCTGGCGGCCTTCCCGCTGTGCCTCGCCTGGCTCGACGCCGCGCCCGGGTCCCTGCTCGGGAGGCCGGGAGGAGGCTCCAACTCTTCTCCCGGCTCTTTCGTCGCGGTGGGCACGATGGAGCCGGGGGTCGAGCTCTGGGACGTGAACGAGGCCGACGCCGTCGAGCCCGTCGCCGTGCTGGGGCCGGCCCCTTTCGCGGCCGAGGCGCGGGCCGCCGCCGCCGAGGCCGCGAGGGTCGCCGAGGCGGCGGAGGACAGCGAGGACGGTGACGGCAGGAAGGGCAGCAGCAGCAGCATCAACAACAAGAAAAAGAAGAAGGGCGGCAGCAGCAGCAAGAAGGGCAAAGGAGGCCCCGTCGCGCCGGCGACGCCGACGCCGACGCCGCCGCCCTCCTCCCTGCCAAAGCGCCGCTCCCGCAAGGACGCTGCGGCCGGAGGCGGCCACGCCGACGCCGTGCTCGGCCTCGCGTGGAACGCGGCCTTCAGGAACGTCCTCGCCTCCGCGAGCGCCGACAGGACGGTGAAGATATGGGACCTCGCGTCCGTCGGCGGCGGCGGGCCCGGCGGCGGCGGCGGCGCGGCGGCGGCGCGGCGGGCGACGACGCTCGGGGGCGCCTCCGGGCCCCTCGGCGCGACCTCCCCCGTCGTCACGTTCTGCCACCACGCTGGGAAGGTCCAGGCCGTCGCCTTCAACCCGGCGGACCCGCCGGTCCTGCTCACGGGCGGCTTCGACGGCACCGCCGCGCTCGTCGACGTGCGCTCGCCCGCCGGGACCAAGTCCTCCTCCTCTCCGTCCGCCGCCGTGCCCTCGTGGAAGGTCGGGGCCGACGTCGAGGCCCTGGCCTGGGACCCGAGCAACCCCACGGACTTTTACGTGGCGGCGGAGGACGGCATGGTCTCGTGCTTCGACGCGCGGAGCGCCGGGGTGGGGGCGAAGCCGAGGTTCCGCCTCTCAGCGCACTCCAAGGCGGCGACCGCGCTCGCGTTTGCCGGCGCGGGCGCCGGGAGCGCCAGCGGCGCCGGCGGCGGCGGCGGCTCCCCTGGCTGCGTCGCCCCGGGCCTGCTCGCGACGGGCTCGACGGACAAGAAGGTCAAGCTGTGGGACGTCTCCGGCGGGTCCCCCGAGCTCGTCTCGACCGCGGACCTCAAGGTCGGGGCCGTCTTCGGGCTGGGCTTTGGCGGGCTCGACCTGTCGCCCGGCGGCCGCGCGCCGAGGCCGCTGCTCGCCGCCGCCGGGGCGAAGGGCACGGTGGCGGTGTGGGACGTGGCAGCGGACGAGTCGGTCGCGAGGAGGTGGAGGAAGACGCTCGGGTGAACAGAGAGGAGAGAGGGGGGGGGGGGGGAGAAAGAAAGGGGGGGGGGGGGGGGGAGAGAGGGCGAAGAAGAAAAAAGGTGAGAGAGAGAGAAAGGAGGCAGCAATCCTCTTCGCTCGTCCGTCGTTCTCGATCGACCATCAGCCCATCACCCATCACCATCGAATAAAA
>Ga0114918_10001063_pt1 | contig 24320 bp, 49 predicted proteins | sample LantaG_FD_87015 | JGI IMG/M metagenome (GOLD analysis project Ga0114918, IMG submission 87015) | Deep subsurface microbial communities from Baltic Sea to uncover new lineages of life (NeLLi) - Landsort_02402 metaG | ecosystem: Environmental > Aquatic > Marine > Oceanic > Sediment | place...
AAAAATACTCCTAAATGTGAAACAAATTTATCTTTATTTACAAATTTTATTCAAGCGATGCCTGATGATACAGTTGTAGCATATCGTAGATATTATAATAAATATAAAAAACATTTATTTTCGTAGAAAAATAGAAGTGTACCATATTGGATAATTAAAAACTATGAATAATAAAATTATTTACTTAGATTATCAAGATAAGAGATTATTTAATATTGAGGATTGTACTCCTTTTTGTTCTGAAAGTTTTGAAACAAAAGAAAAAGCAAGAGAGTATATCCTTAATAATAAAATTAAAGCAATAATTATTTATAGACAAAATAAAATATGATAGCCACAATAGTTATTCTTACTTTAATAATAATCATTCTACCAATATTAGCTAAAATATCAGGTGCAGAATGAATAAACTTTATGAAATATGCAAAAAAGTAAGAGAGCAATTTTGTATAGACAATGATTATTTGTGGGAAGAAGATTTAGCAGGGTGTTGCTATGATATATCTGCTTTTTTATATGATGAACTTATACAAAAAGGATATGATGCTAAATGGATTGAAGGTGAGTATTATGGATGCTATCATTGTTGGGTAGAATGTAACGGATATATTTTAGATTTATCAGTTAAACAGTTTGAGAGATTTTCAAGAAAAAAAGTATTACAGTTTATTTATATACGAAAATGTCAAGCCTCAATATATCATAAAAAAGTAAGAGAAATGGATGGAATACTATGTTAAAAAAATTTGTTTTAATCTTGACAATTCTATTATTATGTGATATACTTTATGCACAAGAATATGACGCTAAAAAAATTTGTGATTGTATCTATATTATTGAAGGACAAGAAAGAGCCAACCAACAATATGGAATCAACCCAAAATATGTAACTTGTTCTTCTAAATCGGAATGCGAAAGAATATGTTTGAATACAGTTAATCATAAATATTCAGATTGGCAAAATCAAACAAAAGAGAAAGACTTCTTAAAATATCTGGCTAAAAAATATTGTCCTTTTCGATGGAAATTGTGGCTAAAAAACTTAAAACATTATTTAAATAAAAAATGAAAATAAAAATTTGTTGTAAATGTAAAAAACAACGGTTAATAAAATTCTTTGATAAACATTCTCAAACAAAGGATGGATATAGACCAGAGTGTAAAGATTGTCGAAGAAAAACCCGAAATAGAGAACAAGATAAAGCATATAAATTGATATATCAACAAAAATTTCCTTATTATAAACATTTATTGTCTTGTAGACAACGATGTAATTATAAATATAATATAAGTTATAAATATTATGGTGGTCGTGGAATTAAATGTTTATTAAATAAAGAAGATGTTAAAAAATTATGGTTTAGAGATAGAGCATATGAAATGAATAAATCTGAATTATCAAGAAAAAATCATAATAAACATTATACTTATGAAAATTGTCAATTTATGGAAAAAGAAAATCATTTAAAAGATAAATCTAAACGCACAAATGCAAAACAAATAAATCAATACACATTAGATGACAAATATATTAAAACTTATAAAAGTATTAAATTGGCTTCTAAATCAATTAAAAAATCATCTTCTTCAATCTTAGATGTATTAAAAGAAAGAAGTAAAACTTGTGCAGGGTTTTTTTGGAAATATAAAAAATAAAATTGCAATCTTCCTCGTAAATTCGAGTATTGCCCTGAAAAATTGGTCAATCTGGCTACATAATTTAAAATGGTGTTTAGGAAAATAATATGGAAAAATTAACAAAAGAAGAAATAGATATTGGCATTCAAATAGTAAAATGTGCTGTGTGTGAAACATATCACAAAGTACAATCAGTTTACAAATTAGCATATCCATATCTTTGTGATGAAGAATGTAGAAAGGCATACAATGAAAACAAAGAATTATTTTCATAAAATATTTAAGTTTTTAATTTTTAGAATATCTATTTACAATTTAGGATTTTCTAAATTTAGTTTAAGATTTGAAATATCGTATGGATGGGATAACTAAAATGAATCAATATACTGAACTATATAATAATCTTGAAGAATTAAGACAGAGTGGCTATTTTGAAAAACAAAATAAACCAACGGAAGTTACTATTAAACAAAATCAGTTTGATATTAATAAATTAAATGAATATGTTGGAGAAGAATTTAAAACTTTTGAATTTAGACCACAAACATTTGAACAATTTATCGGGCAAAAGGAAGCAAAAGAAAGAGCAAAAACTATTATTAAAAAAGCAAAGAAGAAATTAAAATCTCATTTTCTGGTAGACGGAATCAAAGGCCACGGTAAAACATGCTACGTTGAATTAATTGCAAAAGAATTAAATGCCCATCTTATTAAAAGAATTGGTAGACAAATTGAAGTAGATAATCTTGTTGAAATTATTAATGAAATAAATAATTCAAAATCAGATTATGTAATGTTTTTTGTGGATGAAATTGACACAATGAACTGGAAAGTAATTAAAGTATTGAATCCGATTATTGAATCTTTTGAAATTTGTGGCAAACGAATAAAACCATTTATATTTGTCGGGGCAACAATTAATAAATATATTTTAATAAATAAAAACCCTGATACGTTAGACCGAATACCAATTCATATTAAATTTTCAAGATATAATACTGAAGAAATTACACAAATTTTAAATCAATATATTTCATATCTGTATTCTAATGAAAAAATAAATTTAAATGATGTTAAAATTATTTCTGAAAATTGTAAATTTAATCCACGAACTGCAATCGGTTTACTTGATGAATTAATTGTTGAAAAAGATATTAATAAAGTTTTAAATAATTGTCATATTATTAAAAATGGATTAACAACAAAAGATTTAGAAATATTACAAACCTTAAATAAATCTAAAAGAGCTTTGGGGGCTAATTGCCTTGCTATGAAATGTAAATTAAGTGAGAAAGAATATCTTACGGAATTCGAGCCATTTTTATTAGAGTATGATTTTATTAATCGTGTGCCATCAAGAATAATAACAAACAAAGGAAAGGAACTGTTAAATGAACTTCTTACAAAAAATTAAAAATATGTTTGGAAAGAACGATAAGAAACCTGTCTATGTTCCTAAACCAGAAGTTACAAAAGAAATACATAGATTATCAAAACAAGAAAGAAGATATTGTGGCGGTTTTGGAAAATGTCATAATTCTGATTGTTGTGATTGTTCTACATTAAAAGTTATTCCTAAATCAAAAAGAACAAAAGATAATTGTAATTCATGTGGAGTACAAAATGATTGATAAATTTTCCGAATATCTAAAATTAAATGTTAATAAAAAAAGTAGCCGAGATAGTTACTTATATCAGGTAGAACTTTTTTTTAAAAACTATAAAGACTTTACTCAAGAAAATGTTAATTCATATTTAGCTAGTATCGTTGATAAAGAATTATCCAATAATTATTTTAATAAAATTATATTTTCCTTATCACATTATGCTCATTTCTCTAAAATAAACATTGATTTTCCTACATCAAAAAAACCTGCTGAAAAAGATATTCCATATTTAACAATAGAAGATTTGAATTTAATTACAAAATATATAACACAAATTTTTTCTGATTATAAAAAACGTGAATTAGTTATAAAATTTTTATTCTATACTGGATTGCGACCATCTGAACTATTAAATTTAAAACGAGAAGATATTGATATGAAAAATCGTGTTGTTACAATTACACAATCAAAAAGTAATAAATATAGAAAAGTAAAATATTCTTCCTGTATTCAATTATTGATAGATAATCTATTTGTTAATGAAGCTGAAAAATTAAATGCATTTAATGTTACAATATCATATTTACGATATACCATTAAAAAAATAAAAGTAGAATTAAATTTAAATAAAAATTTAGATGTTTATAGTCTTAGACATTCATTTGCGAAATATTGTCTTAAACAAGGAATGAGTATTGATAGACTTCAAAAACTTATGGGTCATTCAGATATAAAAATTACTCAACGATACGCAAAAACAACCGAAGAAGAAGCCCTTATTGATTATGATAGGTATATAAAATGATAAATATCAATTTAAAAAAAGTATTTATTTTAAACGAAGATATAAAATATCCAAAATGCTATCACTGTAACAAAGAATTAAGCCCATATTCACTATCACATAAAGAATTAAAAAAATTATCAATACAAACTATCAATGATTTAGTTGAAGGAAAACTTTTATATTTAAAATTTATTAAAGATGATTTACATTTACTATTTATTTGTAAGCATTGTTTGAAAGGAACATTTTTTAAAACTAATGAGTGATATATTAAAAAAATTTGAACTGAAAGCGATTAAAAAAAGACCTCAATATGGTTCTTTTATACCTTGTCAAGAGGCTTTAAAACAGGCTTTAAACACTCCTGGCTTGCCCTCTAATCGATTTTATCTATTAAAAGACCCCTTTATGTATGCGAATCGTTTATTTATACTTGATTTATTAGAAATGAACGATGGGTATCATTTAATTGTTGATTTAGATGGGATATTTGATTATTCATTTTTAAAAAATAATTTTAAGAATACAGAACGTGTTTTATATTATCAACCTCTTGGAGAAAAAGAATTATTTGAAATTATTCATAATATATTGAAATGTAATAGTTTAGATTCAATTATTATATCAAATATAGAAATACTATTTCCATTAATATTTGATATGAAACAGTTTATAAGAAAAATATATAAATTAGAACAGCTATGTTTGAAGTACAAAAAACCTATATTTATTCTAAGTCCTTACAATGAAATAAAATACAACGAATACTTTTCTATAATCTTATCATTTTCATCAATAAAAAACAATAAATATTCTGTTAAAATTGAAAGAAATATGATTAATTTTTCAACTGGCTTTTATAATGTAATTATAAATAAATCAATAAATTAGAAAAAAAAATTATTCAAATATATGAAAGGATTTAATATGTTTACAAAAACATTAGGATTTATTAAAATATCAAAAAATCTATTATATAATACGAATTTTTTAAAATTATCAAATTCTGCAAAAATACTTTTAATTTATTTAATAAATTTTAGTAACTCGACGAGAAACACTTTCTTTTTTATTAAAAATACAGATTTAAAAAATTATTTAAATCTATCTCGTATAAGTATTTGGCGATTATCAAAAGAACTCCAAATTTTTCATATTAAAATTTATTCAAAAAATTATATATATTATTTTGATTTAACAAATTTTTACAATATTTGGAATGAAATGAACTGTCTTAATTTTTACAATCCCAAAAATATAAAAGAAATTCAAAATCTAAAAAACTTAGTTTATTCTGAATATTTACAAACTAAACATTGGCAACAAGTTAGAAGAAAACAATTAAAAATATCTGATTATAAATGCCAATTATGCAGTAAGGAAAATACAAAATTACATATTCATCATAAAACTTATGAAAATATTGGAAATGAAAAATCTAAAGATTTAATAACATTATGTGAAATCTGTCATAAAAAAGTTCATAACTTATTATAATTAAAGGAGATATAATGAATATAAAAATACCTATAAATAATTTTTTCTGTCCTCATGAAGTGTTTGAAGATATAAAATTCAAAAAATTACCATTAAGCTCAAGATATTTATATATTGTTTTATGTAAATTAACAAATAGATATTCAAATCAAGATTCTGAAGGATGGTTTTTTAGAAGTATAGAACAGTTAGCTTGTGATACAAATTTATCAAAAAGAACTATAATGAGAGCTAAAAATGAATTAAAAACAAAACAATTTATAGATGTAAAAAGAGGATATTATAAACATAATAAAAAAAGAACTTATGATTATTTTCGATTAAATGGATTTCGCTTTAGAACAAAATAGTGACAAAACATACACTTAACATAGTGACAAAACATACACTATATAATAAAACATCTATATAATAAAACCTTAACTTATACAATTTGCTTTTCTACCAATTTTTTAACAAAAATTGCAATCTCGTTCCACTCGATTTAACAATTTATTAAACTTATATGCATTAAAAAGTAATTGCGTGCTATAGGCACGACACCCTGATTCATGGTTTTTTATGTAACTTATTGAGATAGAATAACTTACATTTTAAATAGTGATTTATTTTAAAAAACACCTTGACTTTTGTATAAAAATATGTTATACTTATATCATAAAAATAATTTATCAAAAAAGTTCACTAAGGAGAAAACCATGAAAGACTGCAAGAGCAAACGTGAACGAGATTTTTTAATAGAAAAGGTTAAAGGGTTTTCTCGTGTATATAGGATGTTCTATAAACTAAGATATACAGCAGTTCCATACTAAACTTAACCTAAAGAGGTATCTTGCTATTCCTAACCTATTTACAATAACTTGTAAGGCATGTGGAGCAGAGGGCTCTGTTAGTAACAGTGAAATGGATGCTGAATTACAATGGAATATTAGACCAGAAAGGGATGGTGAAAAATGGGACAAGTAGAAAAAAGCATTATAAAGTCTGGATTAAAATTTAAAGATAACAATAAGCAATTAGAAGAAAATATAAGAAAAATAGTTACAAATGCTTGTGCTTCAGTATGGAAAGATACGATAAATGATTTATCTGCAAAAGGTTCAATACAACGAAGTATAAATTATGCTATGCGTGAAATTAAGAAACTTCTTGAGATAGAATAATGAGAGTTACAAGACATAAAAATTGTTATTGTCATACTTGTGGTAAATCATTTCATTATCTTGGGATAGCAAGACACAAGGCTAAACATAGGGACAATAGACAGAATTGTAAAATATCTTATACAAATGGAGATGTGTATGTTTATGATTATGAGAAGTTAAAACAGGAGAAAACATGAGAGAATCTAATTGGGAATATGACCAAAGAATGCAAAAGGAAAGACATAGTTTAACAATCGGTGGAAACAATAGGTTTTCAATCCCCATGAAAATACTCGACTTATGGAGTTATTATGGTACACCAAATCCTAACTCTAAAAAATGGAATAAGTTTGTTAAAGAAATAAGGGAAATTTTTTATGATACTAAAAACAACAGAAGCAAGTAAGTATCTCGGTGTGAGTATAAAGATAGACTTGCTCGGTTCGGGTATGAAGGACAGATTGATAGCCAAGGAAACCTATTTTGAGCAAGAAATTAAATGAGAACAAGGAGATGACATGATTCGTGACGTGCTGGAGAGATTAGTTAATCATTGTGCTTATAGAAAAAATGTTAGTCCAAAGAATTATCGTGTTTATAAAAAAGAAGCTATCAACCAAGCCCTCAAAGAAATTCAAGAGGAAGTTATTAAGGGGTTGCCTAAAAAGCGTAAAAAGAAACTTAGAAAGTTTCCAGGTTCTGACGTTATAGGAAAAATGAACTGGGCTTACAACCAATACCGCCAAGAGGCGATAGAGGGGATTAAGGGGGTAAGTAAATGATAAGCGAAAAAGAATTTAAAAAAATAACAAAGAAAAATGTTTGTGAAGTAAAGAAATGGCCTAAATGGAAACAGAGAATTATTATATCGGCTGAATCTGCTAATACTGGAAGATTTATAAGAGAAAAAATAAAATGAATACTCTTTGGCAAATAAATAATTTAAAAGCTATTATTCTTCTTTATCAAATAGGATTTAAAAATGGTTTAAAAGAAGGAGATAAACCAACTAATAAAGAATATGAAGAAGTTATAAAAAGACACCCATCTTGGATAACAAAATTAGGGCATACTGAATTAAATAAATATGAATATATTCGTGAAATGGTAAGTCATGGTATAAAAACATTATATATTCCAAGTACAAATATAAAAACACCAAAAGAAAAGGAAAAATAATTGGGCTTATTAATTTTATTTATTATTTTAGCTGTAATAATTACGATTCATGAATTTGGTCATTTAATTGTGGCTAAATTTTTTAAAATAAGAGTTAATATTTACTCTATAGGTTTTGGTCAACGAATTATTGGCATTAAATTTTACAAAGGAAAATGTTCTATTAAAGTTTTAAATTTTAAATCCACTAACGAAGAAATTTGGAATCGAAATGATAATACTGAATATCGGATTTCACCAATTCTTTTTGGTGGTTTTTGTGCTATTGAAGGAGAAACAGATTCTAGTGGAAAAGATTATGAATTAGATTCAAAACCATTTTTTCAAAAATTTTGTGTTGCATTTGCTGGAATTGGATTAAACATTTTATCAGGAATAATTTGTCTTTTATATATCTCAATTAAAAATTTTGGTTTTAAAATAGGACTAATAAGAGGTTTTAATTTTTGTTTAATATCGGTTTTATCTGTGTGGCAAGGAATAATTGATATGATTAATGGAAATTTTACAATGACAAAAGCAACAGAAGTAAACTCTATTATGTCAAATATTTCATTAGAATATATTTTAATTTATTTTGGATTATTTTCAATAATTATGGCTTTATTCAATGCTCTTCCCATCCCTGCTCTTGATGGTTCACTTCCTATATTATGGATATTAAAAAAATTTTTTAAAAATAATTTTCATAAAATTTTAAATTTTATTTGGTTTAGTGGTTTTATTTTCTTAATGTTATTGCAATTAATTATTTTATATTTTTGGATATTTTAAAATGGATAAAATTATAACAGATAAAAATATTCTACATAAAATTTCTAAAGAAACAACTTTAGAAGAAATTACAAAATTAAATTTAATTGAAAGATTAAAAGAAGCAACTAATAACGCATGGACAGATGGGTGTGGACTAGCAAGTATTCAAATAGGAATTCCATTACGTTTTGCGTGGTTTAAATATGATAATAAAGAATATACTCTTTTAAATCCAGAAATAATTTTTAAAAGAGGAAAATATATTTATAATAATGAAGGATGTTTATCTATTCCAAATAATTATGTAAATACAGAACGCTATTTAGAAATTGAATATATTAACAATGGAAAAAAACAAAGAGCCAAAGGTCAAAAAGCAGTTATTATTCAGCATGAAATAGACCACATAAACGGAATTTTAAATATCCAAAGGAAAACACAATGACTGAAAAAGAAATATTATATAAAGCAATTTTAAAAGCTGAAAAAAATGGATATACAAATCATATTAAATATTTACCACTCATATCACAAAAAAATATAAATTTAGAAAAATTATTAATAGATATATTTTATTTACATAAAGAAGAAATTATTTATTCTAAAAGTTTCGCTAAAGCGTTTTTTGGGAAAGAAGATAAAATGTATAGAGAAGATGCTTGGATATACAGATTGCGAGAAATGTCTATTAAAGATGATGATATAAAATATCTTGAAAAATTTCTTGACAAATAGTGTTTTTTGTGCTATACTTATACTAACAAAAGGACAAAATATGTGTTATACTTGTACTAGAATGGAAACAACGTGATATTAACTAAAAAACAATATAAACATAATTGGTATGTCAAAAATCGTAAAAGAATTCTTAAAGAACGAAAAATTTATCGTTTAAAAAATATTAAAATGATTAAAAAAATAAAACATAAATATTACAAAAAAAATAAAAAGAAAATAATAGAAAAACAATATGAATATCAAAAAATGAATAATGATAAATTAAATAAAAAACGTAAAAATTTTAGATTAAAAAAATTATATAATATCACATTAAAAGAATATAATCATTTATTAAAAACACAAAATGGTCGTTGTGCAATATGTAATGACTATGAAAAAGTAAAAAATAGAAACTTAGCTGTAGACCATAATCATAAAAACAATAAGATAAGAGGGTTGCTTTGTTATCGTTGTAATGTTTTATTAGGAATGGCTCATGATGATATTAATTTTTTATATCAAATAATTAAATATTTAAAAAGGACAAACGAATGAAAAAAATAATTGCAATGATTTTATTAAGTGTTTTTTTAACAGGATGTTCTATACTTCCAAAAATTAAATTTGGTACACCATCAACCGTACCGCAAGTTGTTAACAAATCAAGGACAAAGGGTGTATGTAAAGGAGAAGCCAAATTTAATGAACAAGGAGATATGATTTATTGTTCAAAAGGATATTATTCTTATTCTGAAGGGTATCAGAAAAAAGAAAGAAAAATGACTATTGTTGAACGAATTAAAGATTTTATTAATAATTTAGCTGGCTGGTCATTTTGGATTTTTGTTGCATTAATTTTCTTATGTCCTTCTTTAATTGGAATGATTGCTGGAAGACTTATAGAAGCGACGATTGGTATTACTGGAAAAACATTAAGAAGTACAGTAACAGCAATTCAAAAGGTTCGTAAACAGGGAAAGCAAATTGATGATGCTCTTGCTTCTGAACAGGATAAAGACGTAAAAGCTTATGTGAATAAAATTAAAAAAGAAGAAAAACTTAAATGATATATTACTTTGAAAAAATTTTAAAGATTATTTCAGATAAAAATAAATGGCGACATTGTGTTTATACAAAATCAAATATTCAAGGAGAAAAAATATACATTAATAATTATAAAATTCCAAACAAATCATTAAAAAAAATATTTAAAGATTGGAATAAAGAATCTTCAGTGAGTTGTTATATGAAATGTAATTTTGTATGTGAACGAACTATTTTTAGTAAATCAATGAGCATTGATGATATTCGTGAGGTAATTAATGAACAAAGATGTTAAATCCTTAATTGATATATATAAAAGATATTTAGCTGTTACTGCTGATTTAGTAACTATTCTTGAAAGAAATTATGATAAATTGGAAGCTGAAACTTATCTTAAAATAGACGTAAACGGATTACGAGAAAAACGAGAAGAATTTTTGAAACATGCTCACTCAACAATAGAAGATTTTAATGCAGATTTACATAAACTTCTCAGACTTTCTTGGGAATTAAAGGAGATTGAACAAAAATGATAATTTGCCAAAATTGTGATAAAGTTTCTAATAAAAATCAAAAAACTTATCTTGCTATTTTAAAAGAAAGAGAAAAAACTTATACTAAATATATTTTAATTAAAAATCATAAGAAAGAAGTTTTATTAGATACTCCTTATTCTATGATTGAAGCATTAAAAAAAGATGGGTATAAATTACTTAAAAAATTTGAATATAAAGGAACAGAAATAGTTTCAGTTAAAAGAATTTGTAAAAATTGTGTACAAAAATTTAAGAAGGTGCTATAATGCCATACATTAAACCAGAAAAAAGGTCTACATACGATGATGTTCTTGATATTTTAGCACATATTGATAATAAAGGTGATTTAGAATATTGTGTAACTAAATTAATGAAAATTTATATGTATGATAGAGATTTTAGATATACCGAATTACATAATTGCGTTTACGCTGTTCAACATTGTGCAGATGAATTTCGTAGATTATATTTAGATAAACGAGAAGATGAAGCTAGAGAAATTAATGGGGATGTAGAATAATGAAACAGACAGTTTTAAAACCTGAAGAACTTGTTTTAAAAAATAGAGAATTATTTTTATATGAAAATGTATCAGAAACATCTGTTCTTCGTTTAATTAAAGAAATTAAAGCTCTTGATTATAAAAATAAAAAACCTATTAAATTATGGATTAATAGCCCAGGTGGAAGTACATATGCAGGGTTAGCTTTGATTAATATAATAAGATTAGTTAAATCAAAAATAATCACAATTATTAACACTGAAGCATGTAGCATGGCGAGTATGATTTCTATTTCTGGTGATGAAAGATATATGGTTAAAAACGGTGTGTGGATGGCCCATGATATGCGTGGTGGCATTTGGGGTGATTATTCTGCTAAAGTTGAATATCGAGCAGAATGGACAAAAAAACATTATGCACAATTAGAAGATATTTATAAAAAATATACAAAGTTAACAAATAAAGATTTATTAATTGCTAGAAATGGCGAATTATGGCTACAATCTGAAGAATGTTTACAAAAAGGTATTATAGATAAAATAATTTAAATGGAAAAAATATGAGTTTACATAATCCAAATAAAAATTATATTAAAAGTGATGGTGTTGATTTACCAATCATGTATGTCTATTTAGCTGGAAGAATAGCTGGTAATTGTATTGATAAATGTTTGTCATGGCGAAGAAAAATTATAGACTATTATTCGAATTATAAAGGAAAAGGTGTCTATCCAATTTCTTTTCTTGATGCTCTTAATTCAAAAGAATCAGATAGCGTTGATAAATTAGGATTAACTTCTGCAATACCACCAAATCTTATTTATGATAAGGATATTCTTTCAGTACAAAAAGCAGATGTAATTGTAGCAAATATGGATGATTATATGGAAGAAGGACTAGAATGGATTTTTAATAAAAATAATATTATTAATTACGAAAAAGCAGTAAATGAATTAAAGAATAAAATTTTAAATCGAAGACCAAATTGGGGTAGATTTTGAAGTTTCAATTGCCATGTATTTAGGAAAGCCAGTTATTCTTATTGCAGGTAGTAAAAGAAATAAAGAAATGTTAGAGAAGCATCCATTTATGAAACGTGCCTCGGTTATAGTTGAAAATGTTGATGAACTTTTAGAAACAAAATGGTTACAAATTTTATATAAAAGTATATCTAGTGCAATTTATTAATAGGAACATGATGATTGATATTCGTTTAAGAACTTTAGAAAAAATAGCGTATCATTATCATTTAAAAAATAAAAAACGAAGTGCAAAACAAAATTGGAAACTAGCAGAAAAATTACTTAAATATATTGACAAAAGAAAAGAACGATATGGATATTAATGAAAAAAATATAAATAACTGGATTAAATGTTATTTAATAGGCCCGATGGAATCTGTGGCTAAAAATGATGGCGGTAGAGAATGGAGAACCATTATTTCTGATAAACTTAAAACCTTAATAGACGAAAATGGAAACCCAATCTATATTTTTAATCCAACTTTAGAAGAGAGTAATAAGACAGGTATGGAAGCTGAAGCATTACATAAAAAAATAAAAGGATGGTTAGCTTCAGGAAATAATGATTTAGTACAAGAATATGCCACTTTAATTTGGAAAGGGCGAACTTATTTGGAATCAACAACTGAAGGAAAAGCAAGATTAGTAAAAATAATGGGCGATATAGATTATGTTATAAATTCAAGTTTTTTGATTGCAAGAATGGAAAAAAACGACGCACCATGCGGAACTTTTTTTGAAGCTGGCATGGGGTTAGAACATAATATTCCAATTTATGTTCTTCAAACAATGCCAAGAACTGATTATCCTGGTAGTTTTTGTCAAGCTGTTTATGCCACAAAAGGTGGATTTTTTAATAATGAAAATGAATTAATTGACTTTTTAATAAAAAAACACAATTTAAAAGTAAAGAAATGAAAAAACTAATTTTACTTATTTTCATACTAATTTTAACAGTAGTTGGTTGTGATAAATTTAGACCAGATGTTCATCCAGAAAAAATAGGTGAAGAACGTGGATGGTTTTTTGGATTTAAATTTTTTACAAAATGGTAAGGAAATTAGATTGTGCATATGGAACTAAAATCATTCCTTTTGTTTTTAATTGGTTTATTGTACTGTATCATAAATGGTTATATCGAAAATTATATCAAAATGCTGTAAAAAAATATCCTCATTTAAAAGAAGAAATTCTATGTATGGCAGATTTTCCAAAATTATTAAAGGAGATTTAAAATGTTTGATAAAGTTCAGGATTCAGGAAAAAGACAACAATTTGAAACTGGCTCTCAAAGAGATACCGATGAAGGAAAAGGAAATCCATCATTGGTTGCTTGGGAAGCATTTTTAAAAGTAAAAGAATATAAAAATTCTTCTCTTTATGCGTTGTATATTGAAGAGGGAGAATCTTTAATAGGTGCAATAGAAACACTTTTATGGAGATTTAGTATTCCATGCTATAATAGACACGAAAATGATTTCTTTTTATATAAAGCCATTAATTTAAGTTGTCTTTTAATTTGTGAACAAGAAAAATCATCAGATTATACTAGAGCATATAAACGATTGGCTGTTCATTATCAAAACGGTGCAAAAAAATACAATAAAAATAACTGGAGATTGGGCCAATATATAAGTAGATATTATGATTCTGCTATGCGACATTTATGGAAAATATCTTCTAATATAAATGATGAAGACCATTATTCAGCTTTATTGTGGAATTTGGTTGCAATTGTTCAAACCAAAATTGATGTTGAAAAAGGTATTTTATCAGAAAAATTAAACGATTTTCCATTTTTAGTTTTAGAAATAAAAGGAGAAGAAAAGAATGAAAATTCTAACAAACTGGAATAATGAGGAACTTTACTGTACATATTCAAAAGAACGAATTGAAATAGGACAGAAATATGTTCTTGTTGAAGAAGAATGTATGGGGGAAATAATCGAAAAACCTTACAATCTTGAAAATGTACCGTCTGAAAATGAAGATGAGATTGAGTGGTAAAAATGAAAAAAATTTATTATTGTAAGGAATGTGGAAAACAGGTTTCTGATTATAGAAAAAATTATTGTGTAAAATGTTGGCAATTAGGAGAACGAAATCATAATTATAAAGGTGGTACTACACAATATTATTGTAAAAAATGTAAAAAGAAAATAACATACAATTCAACACATTATGGATTAGGATTATGTGTTTCTTGTGGTTATTTATCAAGAAAAAATAAAATACAAAAAGAAAATCATCCAAAATGGAAAGGTGGTAAACCTAAATGTATTGATTGTGGAAAAACATTAAGTGCATATAATTATACAAAATGTATTAAATGTGCAAGGAAATATTTTGCTAAAAGAGGAAAAGATTGTATTTTTTATGGAAAATCTCCAAAAGCATATAAAATATTTTATAAAAATAATCGATTTAAATCTTTTTGGGAATATCGTTTTGTAAGATGGTTAGAATTATCAAAAATTGAATGGAATTATGAACCTAAAGCATTTAAATTAACCGTTAATAATAAAGAAACTCATTATATTCCAGATTTTTATTTACCAAAATTTGATTGCTATATTGAGATAAAAGGATGGTGGAGAGATGATGCAAAGGAGAAATTTATTAAATTTAAAAAAGTATATTCAAGTATAAATATTAAAGTATTTAATAAAAAAGAACTATTAATGATAGGAGTTTTATGAGTAAAGTCGTGGTAATTGATGGTGGAGTAATGACCATGAAATCCATATTTTCTTGGGGAAGCACTAAACAAAAAATTGTTGAAGGTACTTTACCAAAAAGTACATTTTTACCACCATCATCATACACTTTTTTTCTAATGATAATCGGTTCTTTGAAAAGAATAGGAATTAATAAAGAAGACCAAATAATTTTAGCTATTGATAACACAACATCGTGGAGAAAATTTTTCTACTCTTCCTACAAAGGACAAAGAAAAGAATATCGTGATTCTCATAAATTTATTGATTGGTCATTTCATTATAATTTAATTAATAAAACTATTAAACAACTAGAAGAATCAACAGATTGGAATATTATTTGGTGTCCTAATTTATGGAATGGAGCAGATTTAGCATTAACTGAACAAGGTCAAGAATTAATTAACGAAAGCGAAGTTGATTTAGAAAAAACATACGGAACTGAAGCTGATGATGTAATCGCATATTCTACAAAATATTATTCAGATAAAGAAGTTATTATTATTTCAATAGATGCCGATTTAGACCAATTATGTGTTAGAAATAATGTTAAATTTTTTACGTTAATGACGAAGTATCGTGGTGGAACAGGAACATATAAAGTAATAGATAATGGTTATAAAGTTCTTTCGCATAAAATTGAGAAAGGAGATAAATCAGATAATATTATACCTGGCGAAACAGATGATAATTCAGAACTTGCTCAAAAACAACGAGAACTTATTATAGATTTAATTAATTTACCATCATTTGTTGAAGAAAAATTAAAACCTGTTTTTGATAATTTATCTAATTCACAATTAATTTTAGATAAGCTACCATTCCAAAATTCATTAGCAAAAAAATATTTAGACATTTATAAAAAAGATAAAATTATTACATATGAAGATTCAGTTAAACGACTAGAAAGAAAAAAGAAGAAAACAAAAAAGAAAAAGGAGAAACAAAATGGCTCAAAAAACATTAACAGTGAAATGGCTTTTAACGAAAAAACGAATAATTAAATTTAAAGAAGAACCTGATACTACATATGATATTGTTGCTTCTATTGAAAATCTTGATTCAATTAAAATAGATTCGATTATATCAGTGAATATAGAAGATGGAAAAATAACTTCTATAAAAAAGCCCGAAGAACAAAAAGCAAAATCTGAAACTAAAGAAAAAGTAAAAGAAGAACCGAAAAAAGAAGTTCAAAAAGATTCTGAAGTAAAACAATGGACTATTGAAGCAATGACTTCTGCTAAAGATGTTGTCAAATTTAAAGAAGGTGAAGTAAAGTGGTATGTTATTGCTCCAGAAATTGTTTCAGATTTTCAACTTCTTAATAAAGATGATATTGTTACAGTTGTTATTGGAACTGTTGAACAAGCTGGAAAAGAAAAACCTGGGGTTGTTGCAATTAAAAATGTAACAAGAAAAGAAGTTGAAGAAAAAAATACAGAAAAACCAAAAAAAACAACGTCAAATTCAACAGGCAATTCTATCGAAAGACAATGTGCATTAAAAAGTGCAACAAAGATTGTTGTAGCATTAATTGAAAAGCAAGATATGACAACAGAAGCTATTCAAAACTCAATTAAAAATTTAACTAAAGTATGTTACCAAGCAATTCAAGAAGCATAAGAGATTGGAGAATATCATGACTGAAAAAGATTTGATATTACTTAAAACACTTATCAATATTCCATCTCCATCTGGTTTTGAAGAACATATTGCTACTTTTATTTTTGATGAAGCATCTAAAATTGTAGGAAGTTCAAATGTAAAAATTGATAAATATAAAAATGTAGTTGTTACTTTAGATGGTGAAGATAATACAAAAACAATTATGCTAGATGCTCATTCAGATGAAATCGGTTTTATTGTTGTAAATGTAAATCGTTATGGTAAAATAAGTATGCAGTATATCGGTGGTGGAGATAGTACAATTCTTACAGCAAGGCATTTAAATATTTTAACTTCAAAAGGCATTATGCCAGCAGTTATTGATAGAAAACATTCTCATCTAGTTTTTGATGAACAAGCTGAATTAAATTATTCTCCTGAACAAGCTGATATTGATGTTGGATTTAGAAATAAAGAAGATATTTTAAAATATGTTCAGATTGGCGACCCTATTGTATATGAATCTAACTTTCGAGAATTAGGAAATGGATTTTACACTGGATATGGCTTTGATGATAAATCTGGTTGTTTTTTATTGTTAAAAGTTTTACAATCTATCGCAAATAGAAAAAGACCAGTTAGAACAGTTTTTACATTTTCTGCTCAAGAAGAAACAGGAAGTTCAAAAGTAGTTCCAATTATTAAAGAATTAAAACCAAATTTATTTATTGAAACTGATGTAACATTTGCTACTGATTATGGAACAGAGGATGAATATGAAGAAGAAGTAGGAAGATGTGAACTTGGTGGTGGTGTTGTTCTTTATAGAGGAGTTGATATTGATAAACCATCTTGGGAATTATTATCATCTATTGCTAAAACTAAAAAAATCCCATATCAAGTTCAAGCTTCAACAGGAAAAAGTTGTGGATATATTCCTTTAGATTTTTCTGTTCATTCAGGACATTCAAAAAGTTTAGTAGTTGGAATTCCTTTAAGAAATATGCATTCACCATGCGAGATTATTAATAGATATGATTTGATTTCAGGAGCTAAACTTTTATCAAACTTTTTAGTATCTAAAAAACTACAGGATATACTCTAATGTGTACACATAAATTTAGATTTTCACGACAATCTATGGTATATCATAAAGGAAAATACATAGTAATAGATGTTTATACGTGTGATATTTGCAATAAATTGAGAATTATTAATAATGACACATCAACTATGATTTCTTTAGATGGGTTACTTGGTGAAGAAGCAGAATTTTAAATTCTGTTTATCATAAATTTTCCTCTAGGAAAGGACTTTCTTTGTGATAAATGATAGAATATTTATTCTTCAAAAGCATAAAAATTATGCTGAAGAGATAATTAATAAATTCGAAATCAAAACAAAAGATATTATTTTAATTGGCGGTTGTTCTGGTTCAGGAAAAACTGAAACCTCTGATTGTTTACAAGAATTTCTTTTTAAAAAGAAATTATCCAGCCTTATGATTTCACTTGATGATTTTTATCTTGTCCATCCAACAATAAGAAATTATAATCGTAAAAAACAAGGATTAGATTCAGTTGGATTAAAAGAAATTGATTGGGAAATTCTATGCCGTATTTGCAAAGATTTTAAAGAAAATAAACATATTAATTTTAAAAGAGTTCATAAATATTTTAACGCAATAGAACATAATACAATTGAAACTGATGAATTAGATATTCTTATAATTGAAGGATTATTTTCTAATTATTTAAAAAAATTTAATTGTGGTGATATTTCTATTTTTTTAGATGGAAATCCTCAGCAAACTTTATCATTTAGAAAAGAACGTGGAAAAGAAAATGAAGAGGATTCTTTTAGACAAGAAGTTGTGCAAAAAGAGTTTAATGTTATTTGCCAGTTAAAAAGATATGCCGATTTAATAATTGAATTTAAAAATGATTAAGCATATATGCAAATCAATTTTGGCTATTTTAATTTGGATTATTATATTAATTATCTGTATTATTCTTGCAATTATAAATAAAATTATAAATTTATTTTTAGGAGATATTTAATGATTTATTTAACCGCAGATGAACACTTCGGTCATACAAACGCAATAATTTACTGTAATAGACCATTTAAAGATATTTTTGAAATGAATAAAACCGTAATTCAAAATTTTAATAAAAAAGTAAAGAAAACAGATTTAATATATCATCTTGGTGATTTCTGTTTTCGGTCAGCTAACACAAAAGGAAATGGAGAAAAATTTAAGGCAGATAGTTATATTAAACAATTAAATGGTGAACATATATTTATTGAAGGAAATCATGATTTTGATGGAAGAAATAGTTTAAAAACAAGAAATAAAGAGATTATTTTAAGAATTGCAAAAATACAAGTTCAGTTAATTCATGACCCTGATGATGCAAATATTGAATATGATTTAATTTTATGTGGTCATGTGCATCAAAATTGGAAAGTTAAAGAAATTAAATATCGAAGAAAAAAACGATTGATTATTAATGTTGGAATAGACGTTTGGAACTATTTTCCTGTTGAATGGAGAGAAATTCAAACATTATATGATAGATGGCAAGCAGGGTGGTCAATAGAAAGATTAAATAAAGATTAATATTATTAAAACAATTCTATTTAAAAAAATTGGAGATAATTTTGAATAAAGACACCAAAAAAGTAATCACATCATATTTACAAAAGTATCTTGAATATAAAAGGCCTGATATTAAAATAAATAACTCAAAATTATTTATTTGCCCTTTTGCCCATGAACATGGAGATAAAGATACCAAACCGTCATGTAAAATTTATACTAAATATGGACATGTTTTAAAATGTTTTAATGCTTCACATCGAGATTCATTAGATATTTTTAAAGTATTTAGAAAACTAGAATCTGATATGGCTTCTTTTAATGATGATGATATTGCAGAATATCTAACAAATTTATTAGATATTAAAACTAATGAAAAAATAGATGCATTATTTAATGGTTACTACGAATCTGGATTTCATTTAATTCCTATTCAATCTGGTCATAAAGATACCAAAGAAAATTCTAAAGGTGCTGATGAAAACAAAAAACCAATAAGCGGTATTAGTTGGAAAAAAACAACATCAAATAATATTAGTCAATGGAAAGAATGGTACGATGCAAAATTAAATTTTGCGTTAGTATTAGGAAAAATAAGTGATACAATTGCAATAGATATTGATAGTGATAAAACATTAGAAATAATGAAACCAAAAATGGACACTACTGCTGTTCAAACGACCTCAAAAGGTTTTCATTTTCTTTATAAATATGAAGATTGGATGGATGATATTCAACATATTAATTTAAGGTCTAAAGGTTATGAAATGGAATTTCGAGCTAATAATTCTTATATGGTAATTGCTCCTTCATCCGTTCGAGGCGAAGAAAGAAAGTGGAATGGAAATAAAATTATTCAAATGCCATCAGAATTGAAAGAATTTTTACAAGGATTAATTGATAAACAATCTAAAGTTATTTCAGAAGAAGATAAATTAGTAGACCTTTTTAAATCAGGCGATTTGAATGTTAAAACTCCATTAAAAGGCTTAGATGGAGAGTGTAATGATACCTTTATTAAACTTGGCGGTTTATTAAGAAAAAGAATGAGTGCAAAACAAGTTGAATGGGGTTTATATAATTTTAATAAAATATTAGATAAACCGATGGATTATAAACATTTAAAACAAATGTCATATCAATTAAAAAAATATGATGATTTTGATAAAAAAGAAATAGCAAAAGATGTACTAGAGCATTTAAAATTATTAGAAACATCCACCGCAAGAGGATTAAAAGATTCATTAGGTTATGAAATGAAAACAATCGAAGAAGTTTTATCTTATTTAGTTAAAGAAGAAAAAATTAAAAAAGTTAATAAAGTATATAAATACATTCCTAAAATTGAATGGGAAACTGATTTTATGAGTACAGGAGTTCCATTAAATTTTGAAGTTCCTTATTTTGGAAAATACGCACGTTTTGATTCGGGTTCAATGATTGTTATTGGGGCATCGACAGGTAGGGGTAAATCGCATTTGGCTTGCAATCTTATGAACGAATTTAAAAAATTAAACATTATTCCTAATTATATATGTACTGAAGCTGGAAGTAAATTTGGTATTATAAGTGCTACATTAGGATTAAAAGTAGGCGATTATAAATTTATTCGTATACCAGATGCGTCAACAATTGAATTAGAAGATAATGCTGTTACTATTATTGATTGGCTCAAACCACCAAATTCTGAATATAATAAAACCGATACACTTTATGAGGCTTTAAATGGACAATTGGTAAAACATGGTGGATTATTAATTATTATGGTTCAATTAAGAAAAGAAGGAACATTTTTTGCATCAGATTTATTTGATTTTTATTGTAGTCTAGTTGCAACATATAATTGGACAAAAATAAAATGTTTAAATGATGAAGTTATTTATGATTCTGAAAACACATTTCTTAAAACAGAAAAAATTAGAGATAGTAAATCTGGTCAACAACACATCGTAATTCCAACCCATTTTAATAGAGAAACTAAAGTAATCACTTTGAGATAAAAATGAAAATTAAAATTGCAGATTTAGAAAAAAAATTAAATTTTAAACTTAAAAAAAATTATAAAAGTGTTGGTGTAGATACAGCACAAATAACAGGAATTGTTTTTTTAAAAACAGATAAGACTGATTTATATATTGACGGTTTAGTTCTTGGATTTAAAACAAAAGATAAAAAAGAAATTTATGGAACAATGGTACGAACTTTTGAAAAATTATTTAATGATGAAAATTTAGCAATCATAGAAGATACATTTGTTGGGTTCAATCGAAAAGGGTCAATTGAATTAACACGATATGGTTCTTTTGCTTTAGCTGAATGTATTAAAAAAAATATTGAATATGAAATTATTTTAGCTAGAAGTGCAAGAGCAAAATTTAAAATAGATTTAAATTCTAAAGAATATAAAAAGAAATATGGGAAAGGAAAATCAAAACAAGCTGTTTCTGATTGGGTAAATAATTTAGATATAAAACTACAAGATAATAATTTAGTGGATGCATTTATATTAGCATTATGTGGAATATGCGAAGGAATAAAAATATGATACAGATACGAAATAAAATAAATAATAAAGTTTATTATTTTAGATTTTTTTCATCAGAAAATAAAAATATATTTTACTTCACTCCAACAATTGAAGTTACCAGTTTTGATTTTGGACATATAAATCATTTTGAACCAATAAAAACAACCTGGGATAAATTATATGAAGAGAAATAAAGAGTGGCAAAGATTAGAAGATTATGTTGCTGAAATCTTAAAAGAAATTGATAAACAATGCAGACCATCAAAAGGTTCTGGAAATGCTGGCGAATCAGGAGATATAAAAAACAATGTAGGATTACATATTGAATGCAAACAAAGAAAAACTAAAAATGTAACTATTAATATTGATGTTTGGAATAAATTAAAAAAAGAAATCCCATTACATTGTGATAAATTACCAGTTCTTTGTTTAGAAAATAAAGATAAAAAACGATTTGCTGTATTAAATTTAAATGATTTTTTACAAATGTTTATTCGGTTGTATAAAAAAAGTTGACAACTTAAAAAAATTTCAATAACAAAAAGTTGTCAACAAAAGGATAAAATAATGAATAAATATAAATTAATAGATGAAATGCTAGAAAGTTTCAATAAAAATAAATCATTATGGGATAAAATTATTTTACATCCTAAAATGAATTGGTTACGCTGGATTATTTATAATTTAAAAGATTTACCAAAAGATATTTATAATAATATTAAATGGTTTATTCAAAGAGGAAAAAGAGGATATGCTGATTGTGATGTTTGGGATTTTGATTCGTATTTATCCAAAGTTATTTCTGAAGGGATTAAAGATTTAAAATCACAAATACATGGTGTTTCTAGTGATTTTGCTTCTAAAGATGGAAAAGATATATATTTAGATAAATGGAAAGTTGTATTAGATGAAATTATTTGGACTTTTGAAACATCACAAAAAATAATAGATGCTGATTGGATTTATTTAAATTCTAAAGAAAGAAATAAAAAAAGAAGAATTAAATTTTCTAAAGAATTTAACTATCATATTATGACTAAAGAAGAATGTGATAGATATAGAAAAGGATGGGTTTTATTTCGTAAATATTATCATAGTTTATGGGATTAATCATGCAATGTAAAAATTGCGATAGAACTTTACCAAACAAAAACTTTAAAACAAAAAACGGATGTATTTGGTGTGATACAAAATATCATCTTAAAAAAGGAAAAAAGAAATGAATAAAAAAGAAAAATTAGATAAACTTAAAGAATTAATGAAAGATATAAATAAAACAAATAAAGAAACAGTGTTAGATTTTGCTTCATCTCAACAATCATGGAAAAGATTATCTTCTGGTGTTGAAACATTTGATAAATTTACTGGTGGCGGTTTTCCATATGGACATGCGTCAATCGTTTGGGGTTCGGCTGGCTCTGGAAAATCAAGTCTAATGTATTCAACAGTTGCACAAGCTCAAAAAGAAGGTAAAATTGTTGCTTTTTTAGATTTAGAAAATTCATTTTCTCCAGAAAGAGCAAAATTATTTGAAGTTAATTGCGAAGAACTTGTGATTGGTCATTATGATGTTGCTGAAAAAGCGTTAGACACAATTATTAATTTAGCTAAAGAAAAGGCTGTTGATGTGATTATATTAGATTCGTTGCATTCAATGTCGCCAAAGGGAGAAATGGAAGACAAAAAAGGGTCAAAAAGCGTTGAATCTGATACTATGGCTCTATTAGCCCGAAAACTCGCACAATTCTTCCGTATGGCTTCTACCTTTATTTATAAGGCAGATATAGCATTAATTATGATAGGGCAAACTAGAACTGATTTAGGCGGTTTTATAGCCCTTCAGAAGCTATCTGGCGGAAATGCCTTGATTCATAACTCTGTTTTGACCATTTATATGAGAAAAGGGCAAAAATCTAACAATCCTCAAATTTCATCAAAAGTGGCATTTATTGACCCTGATAAGAAAGTGCATGTTCACACAAAGAAAGAAGATGCTGGATTTTCAATTGTAATGAAGATTAATAAAAAGCAATGTGAGGGTGGCGAAAATGAAGGAGCAGGGTTAGAAATTCCTTATTATTTTAACACTGGTTTTGTAAAACCTAGTGAGGAAAATATTCCTATAGAAATTGAAGCTGAAACTGAAGAAGATAAAACATTAATAAATGATTATTTGGTAAAAAAAGAATTAAAAGAACGTGGTTTTTCAGATGAATCTATTAAAAATGTTCAAGATGAATTACAAGATGCAAAAGAAGGAAAAATTAATAAATTAGAAGAACCAAAAAAGAAAAAACGTGGAAGACCAAGAAAAGGAGAAAAACAATGAATCCAAGTAAAGCTAGAATTTTAAGTAGTATTATTGGTGTTATTATGGTAATTTCTTTTGTTAAACCTATTATTGCATCTGTTCTTTTAGGAATTTTAGGTGCAA
>Ga0114918_10001064_pt1 | contig 24314 bp, 45 predicted proteins | sample LantaG_FD_87015 | JGI IMG/M metagenome (GOLD analysis project Ga0114918, IMG submission 87015) | Deep subsurface microbial communities from Baltic Sea to uncover new lineages of life (NeLLi) - Landsort_02402 metaG | ecosystem: Environmental > Aquatic > Marine > Oceanic > Sediment | place...
CACAACCCTCGGTATCCAGATGACAGCTACGGGCTGATTCAACTGAACATGCGGGCGCATCGCAAATGGGTTGGCCCGCTCGTCGGGTGGGACTTCACTCGACTGTTCAACGGGTACACAAACCTGACGACGGGACGGACTCTGTTCGACATGGCGGTCGGCTATTACGGCAACGGGTGGCGACCGTGGTTCGCCTCCGATGGATCATGCCCGTCGCCATGACTCGACGCATCCCGTTGGAGCTTTGCGCCGTCTGAGGACTCTCACCCTCGCCGACCGTGGGGGGCAAGATCGGCGAGGGAGGCTGACACCGCAATAGAAAGGAACGGCTCCTCGGAGCCGCAAAAATCGTGGTGGTCTTACGTCAGCCTTACGATATAAGTCGCCATAGTACAGCGGAACCGGCAGCCGAGATCCACAGAGTGAAGATCGCGAAGATGATTCGGATGAACCCGTAGGCCATATCGGCGGTTCGTTGATCGTCGGTCTTTCCGCGATCTGGTGCAGGTCGGCTCACGACCAAGACCAGACGTTGATGCGGCGAGGCATCGTTGTTCGTGGCCGTGATTTCGTGGCTCGACGCGCGCCAGCCTCGCTGAGTTTTGTCGGGTCCGTCACAATGACTTTGAGAGACTGCCATTTGCCGTTCACGTTGCGTTGCCAGGTGCCGTCAACCTTTCGCATCTGGTGCCCGGTGCAGGGTTTCGCCATCAGAAAGGCTCTTCTTCAGAGTATGAAGGATTGGCTTTCTTCGCTTGCTGCGGAGCGCTGGTCCGCTCGGTGCGAGTCACTTCGCAGGTCGCCCATCGCAGGTCGGGACCAACCGAGTCGGCGACGACCTCGGTAACGGACTTCTCGTTGCCTTCGCGGTCGGTGTAGTTCCGTTGGGCGAGGCGTCCGGTGACGATCAGCCGGTTGCCTTTCTGGAGGCTGGCTGCACAGTTCTCGCCGAGTTCTGCCCAGGCGGTCACGTTGAAGAACGAGACCTCTTCTTTCCATTCGTTGCTGGCTTTGTCCATCCATCGTCGGTTGCAGGCGATGCCGAACGAAGCTACTCCTCGTCCTCCTGCCGTGTATCTGAGTTCCGGCTCACGGGTGAGGTTCCCGATCAGTGTGACTTGTGAATCGCTCATGATTCTTGTTCTCCTTCGTTGTTTTGGTCGATCTTTGGCGACCAGATGGTCACCGTGTCGTCGTCGGCATGAAAGTCGCTCCAAGTGAAAGCCATTGGCAATCCTCGCTGTGCTATCGGTAGCCAAATGTGATCGCCGTGGTGGCCTTCGTATCCGCAGCATTGGCGGATCATCTCAGGCATGACCAAAGCAGCTGATGTGCAGCGTTGCCCGTAATCTTCGGACGGGTCGCTCATTCGCCTGTCTCGGTCTTCGTCCATGCGAGAGCGTCGCCGTGCTTCGATTCGGGCAGGCCGGTCAGCGTCGAGCCGAACGCTTCCTTGAACGCATTGCTGAACTCTGCTCGACGCTCCTTGTCCATCGCCCCGATGATGCTGCGGATCTGCTTCTCGGCTTCGGTCCGCTGCCCCGGCTTGGCCTCCGCCCGGTGTGCGATGCCACCGTCGTCGTCGTGGGCCTCCAAAGCGAACAATGAGGTCAGGCCGTAACGGCGGAAGTACGTGATCGCCGAGCCAGCTTGTTGCGGGTCGCCTTTGACCGGGAAGCCTGGACCTGGGAAAACGAGGCGCTCGCCGGTTTCGGTGCAAACCAGCATCGTCGTGATGACCATGTTGCCGTCAACGATCTCGATTGGTTGAGCGATCGACATGTTGTATTTCGCGAGGACCGGCTTCAGTCCTGCGAGGATCTGGTTGATGTCTGCATACCGGTAGCTGAATGTCTCGTTGATCTTGGCCGATTGGTCTTTGACGACCTTCTCGACAGAGGCGAGGACGTTGGCGAACCGCGTCATCATGTTGGCTTGTTCCATGTTGTTATCTTTCTGTTGGGGATTGGTCATGACTGGTCTTCGTCGGTCGCGAACTGGACTGACCAGGACGGCTCCGGCATGGATGCTTCGACGCCAGGGATGATCTCTCCGGTTGCGTCGAGGACTCCGGCTTCGGTGACGTTGGCGATCGACTTGATGCCGGTCACGTTGATTGTTCTGCCGAGGATGTCGGGATGGTTGTTCTCTGCCCAGGCGAGCGTCGCTGCTTTGTCGGTGAATGTCAATGTCGGTGTCTTCGACACTCGGATCTTCGACGTGCCGTATGGCAGCTCGATCGACTTGCGCTTCGGATCGTCGCGGACCAAAGCGCGGTGGAGCGATTCGATCGGGGCTTGGTGCCAGGCGATCTGATCGTTGAAGATGCGACGGCGGTGGAGTCGGCGGATTTCCAGCCTGTCAATTTCGGCTTGGTACACGGCGTCGATCTCGTCACGTTGGGCGGTGGCTCTGGCTGCCATCTTGAGGTGCCAGGATGCCCGGTCGAGCGCTTCGGCTGTCCCATCTGGCATGAGTGCCGGGGTGCCGTAGTCGATGTCTGGCTCGTCGCCGATGGGGATGTCCAGGTCTTCGTTCATGGGTTTCTCGTTTCAGGGTTGTCCTCGACGGGGTGCCGGGGTTGGTGGAACAATCACAGCTTACTCGACCCGAGTCGATGTGGCTACCCCATCTTCCAAATAGTTTCGGGCCAATAGTTGTCGCATCGACCCGAGTCGAGTAAGGTGTTGACATGACCAACGAGACAAACTCCCAATCCGACCCATCGAACGAAGAAGAATCCTGCGATTGCCAAATCGGCTGGCGGCGCGGTTTGTCCGGCATTGGCTGTCTCTCGGTCTGTGATCAGTTCGTCCGTGAGTTCCCCTTCGCCGAAGATTGGCTCGACTGGTCGCGTCGCTGATCCGCCCGCCTCGCTTGCTGATCCCGAAGCGGCCTCGGCCACGGCCGAGCGTTGCGAAGGTCTTCCCGACTCGGGCGGATCTTCGGAGCGATCCCCGCTTCAACCAACCAGAAGGAATGGCACCATGCCCACCACCGAAGAACTCTCCACCCGGCTCCGCAACGAGACCGACCTTTCCAAGATCAGCGGCACGCTTGCCGCCGTCGCCTCTTCCCGCTTCGATGTCGTTGCGCCGCAATCAGCGATGAACGTCAACGACGGAATCATCACCATTACTGACCCCAACGGCGAACCCCAACTCACCGACGAAGGCGTCACGTCCCCGGTCATCGAAGCGACCTACTCACGGATGGCCGAACGCCAAATCGCCGGTCGCCTCCGCATCCCCGTCCAGTACCTCGACCGGCTCAACGCTGCCGACGTTGGATCAGCACTCCCCGAACTGGCCGACCATTCCATCAACACCCTCGCCACCGCCGACAACCGCAAAGCGCTGTACCGCTTCCTGCGAGCCGACGACGGGCTGCTGCTTCGCTCGATCCTGTCCGACAGCTACGGGCTGTTCGACAACGATCGTGCGCTCCACGCTCTCATCGAAGGACTCGGCGCTTTCGGCCTCGGCCTCGGCGACTGCCAAGTCAAGGGCGACGTGACCCCAGACCAGCTCCGCCTTCGCATCACGGTCCCGGCGATCGAGCTGGCCGTCCCCGATCTGCTCGGCGACTACCGGATGCCGTTCTCGATGAAGCCGGAGAACGGAATGCACGACCGACCCGACGCTGGCGAGACACCTCCGGTGCTGTGGGCCGGTATCGAGATCGGCAACTCAGAGACTGGCAACGGCACCTTCTTCGTCCGCCCTCGGGCCGAGGTCGCGATCTGTCGGAACGGTCTGGTCAAGCCGATCGAGTTCAAGCGTGCCCACCTCGGCGCTCGACTCTCCGACGGCGAAATCAACTGGTCCGGCGAGACTCGCCAGAACGTGTACAAGCTGGTCGCCTCGCAAGTCGCCGACGTGGTCCGAACCTACCTTTCGACCGACTACCTGGAAACGATCGCGACCGAGATGCGTGCTGCGAAAGGTGTCGAGATCCGATCGGCGGCATCGGCCATTGAAGTGGTGACTGACCAGATCGGCTTGACCGACGACGAGCAGAGAAACGTCTTTGACTGTTTCGCTCGTGGCGGCGACTCGACTCTCCTGGGATTGGGGCAAGCCGTTACCGCTGCTGCCCAGCTTGTCGAGGACGGCGACCGTCAGTCCGAGTTGGAGGGGGAGTTCTGGAACGTGTTGAACTCGCCAGCCCGTTACGCCACAGTCTGACTTGAAAATACACCCGGCCCAGAAGCTCGCACTTTGAACGGTGCGTTGCTTCTGGGCCGGGTAAGGTCATCGTCCCTACCAAGAACGAACCAGGAGAACAAGTGTACCAAGAATTGACAGAAGCAGGAGTCGTGGCTTGAGTATCGAGCGCGTCGCCCTAGTTCTCAAGAAGTCGTGGGGCGTGCCGGGAACCGCCAAGCTGATCTTGATCGGCATCGCCAACCATGACGGTGACGGTGGATCGTGGCCGTCGATTGACACTCTGGCGGCATACGCTGAGGTCGATCGGCGTGGAGTGCAGCGGCACCTCGCAACAATGTCCGAGAAGGGCATCCTGATTGTCCACACCAACCGGGGCGGCACTGATGCCACTCCGGTTGATCGCCGCCCGAATCGCTACGAGATCGAGTACGGGTACGAGGCGGTTCCAGCGTCGCCCCGCGGGGCGGTGTCTACGACGCAACGGGGCGGTGTAGAAGGCGCGAACGGGGCGGTGTCTACGACCGAACGGGGCGGTGTGTGCGCCGCCCGAACCGTCCTTGAACCATCCATAGAACCGTCCGTAGAACTATTCGTCTCATCGCAAGCGATCGAGGCGGTGCCGCTGATGGAGGTTCTGGCTTTTTCGCTCGATGACGAATTCGATCTGTTCTGGCAAACATATGGCAGAGTCGGCTCGAAGAAGAAGGCACGCGAGTGCTGGGAGCGGGCGATCCGCAAGGCTGCACCCCAGGTGATCCAAGCTGGCTTGGAGCGATGGACCGAATACTGGATGTTGCCCGACGCCGCCAATCAGAAATGGCCGCAAGGCTGGCTGAGCGAAGAGCGCTGGAACGACGAGCCACCTTTCGCCTCGGCCAAGTCCTCCGCACCGAAACTTACAAACTCCACTGCCGCTCTCAAGCAGGCCATGTTGAACAGGATGAATCAATGACCGAAGAAGAATCGTGGATGCTCATTAGCACCCTGGCAGTCGAAACAAGCGGCTGGGACGACAAGAACATCGAGGCCACCCGGCAACGGATTGAAGGTTGGACCGACTACGAATGCGGTCGTCAGGCGGTCGAGACTGTCATTGAAACGCACGACGGCTACGGTCGCCCTCTCTGGGGCAATCTGAACAACGCTTACCGCTCGGAGGCCCGACGGCGGGCGATGTCCCTTCCAGCACTACCTTCGGGCGCTGAGGGACGCATCCTGCCGTTTGCAGAGGGTCGCGCCGTAGCGGCGAGATCGTATTCGCAGGCGTGTGCGTTGCGAGATCCGAAGACCGATCCGCACATCTTGTCTGGCTTCCGATCGAACGAGCCGAATACGAAGATTCTCGATGAGCTTCTTGGATTCGTGGAGGGCGCAAGCGTATGAGCGTGACACCACGGGAGCGGGCGCTCAACCGAGGCCACGTCATGGACGCCGACGTGAGAAAGGCAGAGCGCGCCGAGGCAAAAAGGAACGCTCCGAAACTGATGGCGCTGTCGGTCGGGCAAGAGGTGTTTTTTGAATCTGGGGAATGGGGAGCTGTTTGGGGCAGGGTGTTGCGTGTGCTCGACACAGACCGGGCTGAGATCAGGCTGACTGACGGCGGCCGTTTGATTGTCCCGAGGTCAATGCTGAGTGGAGGTTCTTGACGTGATTCAATCCGGTCCGATCAAACGTAAGAAGTCGCTCAATCGGTCCAAGGCTGCAACGTCATCTGGCGTCGCTCAAAGGCCATCTAAGCAACGATCCCGTCCGAAGAGGGCCGGTGTCGCTCCCGATACTGCTGAGGCTGTGAAGGAGCGAGACCAAGAGTGCCAGGCATGGCCGCTCGGGTTCGCTCTCGATGTTCGATGCTCGGGCCGAGGACACATTCATCATCGAGTTCTTCGTTCGCAGGGCGGAGGGCACGATGCCACCAATCTCCTGCTGATATGCGAGGCGCATCATGACCTCGCCCACAACTCAAGACGGGCCGACGCCGAGGCTGCGACCGTCATTATTAGAAAGACAAAAACATGAACGATCATATTAGTTACGATCACGCCGCCTACGGCCAGACACCGCTATGCGGGGCTGCAATGTGGGACGAGCTAGTCACCGAAAATCATGCCAGGGCAGACGACACGAACGTCTGTTGGGAGTGCGCCAGCATCTGCGGGTGGGAAGTCTCATGGATGATCCCGAACGACGGGCAACTCGACATCTTCGGACAAGAATTCAAGCCTGTCGCCCGATCTGGAGATCCAGAGACAAGCTGGCAGGCGGCAAGGTCGGTTGACGAATTCAAGATGCGTGAACTCCACGCCAGGCAGATCGAGTTACTCAGCCTCCGACCGGGAACGCACGAAGGTCTGATGAGCCGATACGCACAACGATGGGAAGATCCGATCTCGGCATCGGGTTTCAGAACCCGTATCAGTGAACTGCGTGACGCTGGACTGGTTCGGGACAGCGGGCTGCGGGCGCTTATATCGTCTGGCCGTCGAGCGATCGTGTGGGAGATTGGCAGGGAGGAGTCGCTGGACCGTCAGCCGGTCCCTTCGTTCAACTCGATTTGCCCGACGTGCCACGGATCGGGCACCCGATGAGCAATGATATTCGTCCGGTCATGTCTCAGGCTCAGATCGAACATAAGATCATGGACACTGCGGATGCGTTGGAGCTTCTCGTCGAAGAGTACGCAGAGATCGCCGAGGCGGCTGGCGTGTCCACGGCGAATCATCTGAAACAGCAGGCGCTTATGACGTTGGCCGTCATCGAGCATCCGCCGCGCGACGAGAACGGACTCGTATTGAAGCAGGATGCGAAGTCTCGCGACGCAAGAATCGAGCTGGCTTCGAACGACGAACGGAAGACTGCTGCGATTGCTGGCGCTCGCCGAGAGTTCCAGCGAGAAGCAATGTCGATGAAACGTGCCAGGCTTGACGCTCTCCGCACTCTCGCCGCAAACGTGCGATACCAGTTGAACAACGGATGAGCACGACCGTAGTCGGCTATGATGTGGGCATGACCGACAACGAATCTAAGAAGCTGGCAGCTCTCCAGCTCTCCGTGTGCCGAGGCAACGTAGCGATGCTGGAACGTAATGCGTTCCTCAAGGAGTTGTACGAAAAGGGTGCGACTCAGCCCGAGCTGGCCGTAAGACTCAACGAAGTTTCACGCACAGTGGGCGACAAGGAGATCACGCCGGACGCCGTGTATCGAGCAATCAAGCGAATCAACGATCGGATCGAAGCATGAGTGGCTACACAATCAACCAAGAGTTCAACGAAGCAATCCCGCTCGCTGACCTGACCGAGCATCCCGACAACCCGAGGCGAGGCGACGACGTGGCGGTAGCCGAGTCGGTCCGCGCCAACGGCTTCTACGGTGCGTTGCTCGTTCACAAGGAGACAGGGCACGTCCTGGCTGGTAACACCCGTCTACGTGTCGCACGAGATGCGGGCGAGACCTCGATCCCAGGCTTCTGGATCGACTGCGACGACAAGACCGCCAAGCGGATTCTTCTTGCGGACAACCGGGTGTCGGATCTCGCCTACTACGACGACCAACTTCTGCTCGACATCCTGCGGATGGTGGACGACGAGAACGGCAGCCTGGTCGGCACCGGGTATGACAGTTCTTCGATGGATCTTCTTTTGCAGGCGGCAGCAGCCGACGAAATTATGGGCGGCGTGCGGCAAGGCGCGACTCCAGAGGACCGTATTGGCGCTTACGCTGCCGCCGATATCCGGTCGTTGATCTTGCCATACGATCACGACGACTACGAAATTGTTGTGGACAGCCTGATTGCTCTTCGCTCGTCGATGAGCTTGGATACGAACGCCGAAGTGATCTTGCGGCTGGTGACAGAAGCCACGGCCTGATGGAGCTGGCGCAGACAGTCGTTCCGCGCATCGTTCGGAAGCGAACGTTGAGTCCGCTTGTTCGCTGCACGTTCGCCGAGCTGGACCAAAGGCTGAAAAACGATTACAATTCGTGCGGCGCGATGGTCCCATACACGCCTTTGAAGCCGTGCGCTAGCTGCGGTCAGCGGCAGGTTCAAGCAATCGTTTCTTCTCCGCCACCGGGTGCCGAAATTATCGAAGGCAACGCTGCGCTAATTGACGAAGACACAGGAGAGGTTTCCGCTTTACAAGTGATCGCTGTACCCGACCTGGCGAACCGTTTGTCTGTCGGCTTTGGTCGAATGAAATGGAATTCGGACAATCTCCATAAAACGAGTGGCGGTGAATCGCGACTGTCGGGCATGGTCGTAACCCACCGGACCTTCGGGTACACTCCGCCCGTTCCGCTCCGTAGGCGGTGGGCCTGCGCTTCTTCGAGATTCGACATTGAAGAACCAGAAATGTCATCGAAGATCTTGGAATACATCGTGGCCGCTGAGCATGTGTTCCGTACTCAAGCAGGCGACAAGTACGAGCAGACGGCAGCAGCGGTGCTAGAAAAGATTCCGGCTGCGTGGCGTATCGCTGGTAGCCCTTGGACATCGGGCATCATCAACAACACAGCGGCGCTCCCGTATCACCGAGACTCGAACAACATCAAAGGCTCCTGGTCGGCGATGCTGGCGATCCGAAACAACGTCGATGGCGGTCTGCTGCATCTCGCCGACTATGACGTTTGGTTGCGTGTACCGAACGGCTCGATTTCGATCTTCGATGGACAGTCGGTACTCCACGGTGTCTCGCCGTTCAAGCTGTCTGGCCCGAACGCTTACCGGTACACGATCGTGTCGTATGCCCGCCGAGGCCTGCGGGTGTGTTGCCCAGATCCGAAGGGCGAGTCCAAGCGTGCTGCGATCGCAGCGACTGTCGCCGACGACAAAAGGCGCATCAAGTGAGTGACGCCGAGACCCACATGCATTTCCTGTCGGAGTTCACCCGGCTGGAACAAGCAGTCGGTGGGCCGGACCCGCACATGAGGATCGTCTGCGAGGGCTTGGTGCGTGACGTGGCTGACACGCCTGAGCACCGTGCTTGGCTGATCGGCTGCTACCTCGGCCCGTACAACGTCCCGTCCGGTGAGGTCGTTCTGCATTATTGGCCTGATCCGGCGATGGTCGTTGCCAACCCCGATGAATTCGCGTCATGGGTCGAAAGTGCATGGAAGCAGCTTTCGCTACGCCGTGAGCGTCGGGCGATCAGGACTCCGAGGAAGTTCACGGCCCACATGCTCGGCTACGCCGAATGGTGTTTGCGGGTCGCCCCAACGATTGGTTCGGCCCGTGACGCGGACGAGGTGTGGGACCGGCTGATGCTGATTGCCGGGAATGGCCGGTACGCCACGATCAAGTTGTACGAGGCGCTGCACAGGGTCGGCGTGATCGACTACCCGTTCCCCGATATCCGGCCGAGCGGCGGCTGGTCACCGAGGGAAATGCTCGCCCGGTTGCACCCTGACACGGCGGCGCATCTGAACGCTGGGAACACGGCGGTCCTGTGCCAGATTGCGAATGACAAGGCGTCGATCTCCCGCCGTCACTTGTCGGAAAGGCTCGGCGCTCAGGTCGATTGGTACACGATGGAGGTCGTCTTGTGCGAGTACAAGCAGGCTTGGGACGGAGGCCAGTATCCAGGGCGCGCGCACGATTCGGAGCTGGGCCACGTCCGTAAGGTCACTCCGCTTTGGCCTGACGTGCCGTTCAAGACTCTCGATATTCGGCGTGAGTTGTTTCCCGAGATCGCCTTGGGGGAGGTGCGTGGCTGGGATGGCCGACGTGAAGGACTAGGTGGGTGTCCTTCAGCTCACGGGTATATGTGGTCTGACACGTTGTACGACTGGGATGCCACGATCGACCTCGCTGATCCGGTGCCGTGGTGAAGCAGTACAGCGATAAGCGCAACGGCTGGGCCGAGGGCATGTGGGTTCGGGAAGTCGGGCCTGACACTGATTGTGTGCGCGAGCAGCGGCGGGAGTACGGGTCGCTGGTTTGGCGCGGTCACCGTGTCCTCGACTTGGGGGCAAATATCGGGGCTTTCGCCTGGTTCGCTTTGATGCACGGGGCGGAGAGGGTGACGTGCGTGGAGCCTGACCCTGGGAACATTCAGGTTCTCGACTTGAACCTTCAAGCGTTCTCCGCTTCGATGGTGCGGATCGCTGCTGCGGTGGCGAACGATCCCGGCCAGGTCGAGTTGTACCTGGCGAACAACGATCAGCATTGGTCGCATTCGACCGTCCCGACGAAAGGTCGTGAGCCTGTGTCGGTCCCGGCCGTAGCGATGGCTCCGCTGTTGCCTGGTCACACGGCAGTCAAGTGCGATATCGAGGGCGCTGAGTACGGCATCGACTGGTCGTTCCTTGCTGCGTCGGACGTGTCGATGGTGGCGATGGAGCTTCACTTGAATCGTGGGACGTGGCGGACGGAGGAATGCCCTCGCTTGTTTGAGGTGATGGCGGATGCTGGGTTCACGATCAATGACGAGTTCATCCCAGAGAAGCATTGGAACATTGTGCGGACATGGCAACGGTAAGGAGATCAAAATGAAAATGTATTACTACGGACATTCGCTCTACACGCGGGGAAAGCCGTTGGCGTCCCATGTTGAGTGGCTGCGGCAGCATGACTTTATGGTTGTGTCGCTGTCGCCTGCGTACCCGCCGCACCTCGCTGAGCTAGGCGCAAACTCGATTCATCAGTCAGTCCCTGATGGGCGGTTGAGTCCTGCGGTGTTGGCCGATTTCTTGCAGGCAAAGGAATGGATCGTGGAGCGCGCCTCTCAGAATCGTCCTGTTCTGACGCATTGCAACGCAGGCCGCAACCGGGCGGCTTTCCTCACAGGGCTTGCGTATGCGGATTTGGCAGGCGTATCAGGAGCCGAGGCGTTCTCTCATGTCCGTCAGATCAGGCCGAACAGCTTGGCAAACGATGACTTCGCTGAGTATTTGATGTCGTACAAGCCGTGAAGTCGCAAGCGATCTACGTCCTGGGTGCGCCTGGGTCGGGAAAGTCGACGTTGGTGCGGTCGTTGATGTCGTCGCTCGGAATGGGCGAGGAAGCCACTCAGCATGACCGGCCTGTGCCTTACCTCGATCATCACAACGGTTGGGTCGAGGTTGGTCGCCGCCGTGAGACTTTCTCGGGGACGGATGCGTTGGCGATGTCGATTATGCCGAAGGCAACTGAGTGGGTGCGGTCTGACGCTGCTCCTGAGCGGTTGATCGGCGAGGGTGCCCGGTTGGGTTCTGCGAAGTTTCTGCGGGTGGTGCGTGACGAGTACGACTCGTTGGTGGTGTTGCACTTGACGGGCGACCCGGTGCTGATGTATAGCCGGATGCTGGATCGTGCGGCTGCGTTGGGAACGAAGCCGCAGAATGAGGCGTGGTGGCGTGGCCGGTTGACGGCGGCGAGGAATGCGGCGGCGGCTTTGGGTGCGGTTTCGTTGGATGTCAGGGAGCCTCCTGATGCTGTGTTAGCTGCGGCTTTGCAAGCTTTCTAAATTGCTGTCGGGCCAGTAGTTGTCAACTCGACCCAAGTCGAGTAAGGTGTTGACATGACCTACCAGACAAACTCCAAATCAACCAGCCCGACAGTCGGAGCACCCGACCGCAACCCAGCGAAGCTAGTGCAATGGGTCGGACTGTGCTCGACCACTACCACGGCTACCCGAGCCGACCAGCTTCGTCTCGGCGACACCTTTCCCCTTCAGAACTGGCGGGGCGAATAGAAGAATACGACAGTTGAGTCGCTCGCTTTCGAGGGCGAAGACGTTCTGGTGAACGACACCCTCTCGACCAGCCCCAGCAACTGCTTCCAAGTTCTAAGCTCACGATGATCTACCCCATCGACATGGCTGACGGCGAATGGCCGACCAGCAACTTCGACTACACGCTTGGCATCCCGCCGATCGGTGACACCGTGTCAGCCCACCCGGCACGATGCGAATGCAGCCCATGCTGGGACCGTGCCGAGTTCGCTGACTGGATTCGCAAGATGGACAAGGATCGGCTAAGCGGCGACTACGGATCACTCTCCGACTGGCAGCGAGAGACAGCCCGAGATGACATCGCGAACGGGTTTGGCTGAGATGATTGCCAGATATGAGTTGACGACAAGCGAGTGTGTTTACTGCCATCGGCCGATCACGCTCGACAAGCGGTGGCCTGCACCGCACGGACGTTTGGGCATCTGGTATCACGATGACCTTGTGGACGTGGACTGCTCGGGCGAGTCGTGTGATGTCGATGATGGCGAAGGCAACGAGGCTACGCCATGAGCGGATTCCGCTACGCCAGCCCGATGGTCGGGCACATGAGCGACCGGGACTTCTGGCATTCCGGCGCTCGCTCGGTCTGCTCGAAGTGCGAGGACGACCTGACCAACACCACCCTCTCGGCTCATCCTGGCAAAACAGTTTGCCAGTTCTGTCGGCTCGACCTCGGCGACGCAATCGAAAAGCGAGTACACGCTTCCGTCGCTCACGGTCGAGGCGAGCAGCCGACCAGATTTTCAGCGTGCAACTCTGGTGCGTGCAACGAACGGGTGTTCATCGGTTCGAGGTGCTCAGCCTGCTCCACACTCAACTTGAAACAATCCGAAAGGGAAACAAAATGAGTTACATGACGGTGACCGAAGCAGCGGACCGCCTCGGCGTGTCTCGCCAGGCGGTACTGAAGGCCATCAACAGCGGCAGCTTGCCGTCGAGAGCCCAGGTGGAGCATGGCCGTGTTGTGCGTTACCTCGTGACCGCTGAAGGCGTGTCGGCGAGGATCGCTGCTCAGGCTCGACCGACCGGCTTCTTGTCTGTCAGGGAGGTCGCTGAGCGTTTGGGGGCTGGTAAGTCTTCTGTGGGTCGGTGGATTGCGTCTGGTCGCTTACCGGCAACGAAAGTTGGTGAATCGCACTTCATCGACCCGAGCGACATCGTTGCTGTCGGGCCGGTAGTTGTCAACTCGACCCAAGTCGAGTAAGGTGTTGACATGAGCAACAAGACACAGATCAAATCCAAGAAATCCCAAAACGTCCACGATCTCGGCAATGGGATGTTCCGAGTCGGTGAGGGCACCAGCTCGATTGTCCGCACGATCGACGCCGACCAGCTCGCAGAGTGGGAAGCCAGCCCATACAACAACTGGCCCAACCACAAGCCGACTTCCCGGTCCCGCTGAAATCCGAAACCAGAGAAAGCAGAAACCAATGACAAACCAGACAACCCTCCAGTCAGCCATCGCAACCGAGATCGCCACCGAGTGCCTGACGCGCTCCAACGATGAGAGCGTTCACTACGACAGCCTGAAGGACGTGTCGATCACCTCGGTCGAACAAGCCGCCGAGACAGCCGTAGCAATGGCCGAAGCAAAAGCCGTCGCTCAGCTGTACGGGAAGTTTGCTTCGATCGCCAAATGGTTCATCGAATCCGAGATGACCGAAGATCAGATCCGCCTGGGAATGATGAGCGAACTTGTCGACCTCGCCACCGATGGTGCCGACGATCGCTGGAGCGGACGTGGCAACGATCTCGCCCGTTCCGCCAACGATGCCCGCCTCAGGCAGGTCCGCCGCATCCGGTCGATGATAAACGCTGGCTGATCCGCCCGTGGCCCTCGGCTCCCCGCCGAGGCGCTGCGATGATCTCCCGAGCCTCCCCCTGCTCGGTGGATTATCGGAGCGACCGCTCCACCTACCAGAAAGAAGATCACGATGACCAACCAGATTCAATCCGAAATCCGACCCGGCAACTACGTCGGCCAATCGGCTCGATGCCTCGAACAGAACCAGGCATCGCACGGTCCCCTCCAAACAGAGGTGGCCCGATGGGAACGCAGTAATGGCGAACCGTACTTCTCCGGCCAGATGAGCATTTCCCCTCTTTACGCAAGGGCATGGACCACGCCGAGCGGCGAGTTCAACCATGCCTCGATCGACTGCCACAAGGTGACCGACGTTGACTTGAGCAACCCGACCAAGATCGTCGTCACCACCGCCACAGGCGAGATCGTCATCAACCTGTTCGCTGAAGAAGCATGAGCGATCCGGTGAAAGCCGAGAGGTACAACGGCTGGGTCAACCGAGAAACGTGGGCTGCCCACCTTTACCTCAGCAACGACGAGTCGCTGTATTCGCAGTGCGTCGATCTGGTCGATGGGAAGTCCCCTTGGTTTGCTGGCGATGCGATCGAAAAGTTCTGCACTGAGAACGTCGAGATGGTCCTGTTCCCATACGAGCAAGAATGGAACCCAACCGCTCTGTGGCGGATGTTCATCTCCGAAGTGGGCAGCATGTGGCGAGTCGATTGGCAAGAAGTAGCACATTCGTTCCTGGAGGCATCAAAATGAATCAGACACAGCTACGTTTCACCGACGAACGGATGGCAGCCATCAAGTCCGTCGCTAGCCACGACTGGCAGCAAGCCATCGTCGATGCCTACAAGGGTTTCGGCATCTACCTGAACGATGATGACTGCCCGCCCGTTGACCCGAAGAAGTATGCGTTGCCTGCTGACCAGTGGAAGGAAATCGCTGCCGCGCTGGCCGACTCCCCGAACCAGTCACCGATCATGGCAGCCAACCGGATGCTGACATGGGTCAACATTGGCCCGTCATCGTTCGAGGGCGTGATGACGTCATGAACGACGGACCGATCTGGGCGTTGAGCCTCGCCATCATCCTGCTCGCAATGTTGGCCTATGTGGCTTACACCGAAAAGTCTTGACAGTGACGCTGACTCAATGCTCGCTGTGCGGTCGGTGGATCGCTGCGATGACTTTCCACCAACCCATCTGCCCGAACGACCGGCCTCAACCAATCGTGAGGCTCGATCCTCTGACATCCGATTAGACACGAAGCGACCTCGGGCGAAATGCCCGAGCGTTGCGATGAATCTCTCCAGTCGAGAACAGTGATCGCGAGGTCTGTCCAGGATTGTCTTCCTGCATTGAGACTGGAGAGGTTCATCGGAGCGAAAACGCTTCACGAACCAAAGGCAGAGCCGCGTGATCTACGCCATTCCTATCTTGGCTGTCGCCGCTCTCGCCGCAACAACCATTTCGCTTCGGATCAGCGATGCCGCCGTCACCGCATCTCGCGTCGAAGCGGCCAGCCGCCGCGCCCTCCTAAGAGAACTTGCAGCCATCCCGCCCCAACTCCCCACCCAAAGTGACAGTACTGCTTACACGGCCACGGAGAGCGTCGAGAACTGACCTGACGGTCACCGACCTCCACCCGAAACCGAAACGCCGACAGCAGTCGGGTATTGTGCGGGGTATGAACGAAGCCGAGTTCGAAAGACAGGTCGTAGACACCGCAACCATTTTCGGCTGGCGAGCCGTCGGCCACCGACCCATGCGAACAAAACAAGGCTGGGCGACAGGATGGAAATACGACGGTGTCGGCTGGCCCGACCTCACCCTGATCCACGAAACCGGCAAAATCGTCATCACCGAACTCAAGATCCCGCCAAACAAGCTGTCACCAGAACAAGCCGTATGGCAAACAACACTCCGAACATGCGCCATCAACAGCGAAAACCACATCGAATACCACGTCTGGACACCCGACGACTTCAACGACATACTCAGACTGCTATCACACGGCAGACAACAATGATTACAAGCCACACCTGCACCACCTGTGGCGCACCCCTCCACGCCACCACACTCAACGGCCAACCAACCAACATCGACACACAACCATACCCCGACGGAACCCATATCTCCGCAGGCCGAAACACAATCACCCGACCCAACCAGATCCCCGCAACCGAAGCATTCAGATACCGCCTCCACCGCTGTCCACAGAAAGCCACAAATGCCTAAGAAGCCAGAGCAGATAGAACAGCCGTCGATGCTGGATGAGCACAAGGAACGCATCATCCAAATGAAACTGGCGGGTGTCAGCGATCGGCAGATAGCAGATTCGCTCGGCGTGTCGAACTCTGCTGTCTCACGGTATGTGAAGCATTCTTCCGTTCGCTCGGCGATCGACGTTGCTCACGGCGCGCTTATCAGTCGTGCCCAGCATCAGATGGCGATGGCGCTTGGTCTTGCGACGCAGACGTTGATCCATTACGCCAACATGGAGAACTTCGCCACGATCCCGCATCAGTATCGGTTGAAGGCAACCGAGCTGCTCATCAATGCGTCGGGTGCTTCCCGGTCTTCCGATGTGACGGCTTTGATATCGGTGTCGGTGACGGAAGTTGCCGCCGAGTCGGCGAGGTCGAAAGCGGCAGCGATCGAAGCGACTTTGATGGACACGCAACTCGGCGATGTACCGCCGTTACGGCTCGCCGAATAACGAATACGGTATGCGGCATCTTCCCGTGTACGGTATGCGGCATGTCTCGACCAAAGACCAAGGGTGAGTCGATCTCGCTTCGCCTACCGATTGACCACGACCGGAAGCTCCGACAGTTCGCAGATTCGAGAAACGAAACTCCAGCCGAAGTGATCCTGCGAGTCATCAGCCGATCGCTCGACGCGCAATGAGCGAGTCGCGCGCAGACCGGCTCGCCCGAGCAGGCAAGCTGTCCGAACTCTTCGCTCAGCTAGACGATGACGAAGCCGCAGAGTTGTCTTACGACTGGTCTTTCTGGCAGCGACCGGAGCAAGCAATCCCGGCAGGAAAGTGGGATGTCTGGATGAATCGTGCCGGTCGAGGCTACGGGAAGACACGCACCGGCTCCGAAACGATACGAGACCTCGCTCACAGCTCCGCTACGGGCCTCCTCGCAGCGGTCGCCCCAACGTCCGGCGACGCACGGGACGTTCTTGTAGAGGGCGAATCAGGAATCCTCGCCGTCTGCCCGCCGTGGGACCGCCCAAAGTACGAGCCATCGAAGCGACGCTTGACCTGGGAATCGACCGGCGCACGCCTCATCCTGTTCTCGGGAGAAGAACCCGACCGGCTCCGAGGCCCGCAGCACGAAGTCGTCTGGGTGGACGAACCAGCCTCAATGGATGCTGGCGGCGAGGTGATCGACATGGCCCGCCTCGGCCTCCGCTTGGGCACACCGAAACTGATTATTACCGGCACCCCGAAACGTGTGCCGTGGATGAGAGCAATCGAAGCCGAAGCAGGGACCGTCACGACGACCGGCTCGACATACGAGAACCTCGGCAACCTTGCCCCAGCATTCATTCAGGTCGTCCTCGGCAGATACGAAGGCACCCGGCTCGGCCAGCAAGAACTACACGCCGAATACTTGGATAGCGTCGAAGGCTCCCTGTGGATCATGGGAACGGTGGACGCATCTCGCTTCGCTGTATGGGATGCGACACAGCCGGACTCGTCGCTGAGGGACGGGATGATGGCGCACGGCATCGAAGCACCGAAACCCGATGGCCGTTTGTGGCGGACGATCGTCGCCGTTGACCCTCCTGGCGAAACTGCTGAATGCGGCATCGTCGTCGGCACCGCACCGACCGGAGCGAAAGCAGGCAAAGACCACGCCGTCATCCTCGCCGACGAGTCGCTCTCCGGTACACCCGAGCAATGGGGGGCAGCCGTCGTCGCCGCCGCCCGACGCTGGAACGCCCAAGCCATCTACGTCGAGAAAAACCAGGGCGGAGACATGGTCCGCTCCACCATCCACGCCGTTGACCCGTCCGTCGTCGTCAAGAAGATCACGGCCAAAGAATCGAAGCAGGCCCGAGCCGAACCAGTCTCTGCGCTCTACGCCAAAGGCTGGATTCATCACGCAGGGTTCCTGCCGAAGCTGGAGGATCAGATGACCGAGTGGGTTCCGAACGAATCGAAATCACCTGACCGCCTCGACGCTTTGGTCCATTGCGTCCGCACGCTCCTCGAAGAAGTCCAGCCACGCAGCGTCGGCAGGGTGCCGAGATCATTCAGCGACAGAAACTTCTGACGTAGACTCCGCACATGCCCGCTCTATTCGTCGTCGTCCTTCTTCTCGCCTGCTGGCGTGTCGCCCGCTTCCTCGCTCTCGATGAGTTGAGCCGACCGGTACGGGAACGCCTCATTATCAAGTTCGGTGCGGAGTCGCAGCTCGCATACCTGATTTCTTGCCCGTGGTGCATTTCGTTCTGGTCCAGCATCCCGATCGTCTGGCTGTCGCTCATCCACCAAGACCACCTCGCCGCCAAAGTGATCTTGTTGTCGCTCGCCGGTTCGCTGGTAGCCGGGTTCGGACAGACAATCGAGGACCGCTTAGACCGGTGAGCTGGGCCGACATTTCTATGGTCTTGACTTCCTCCGGTCTGATCGCTGCGACACTGATCTTGATGATTCTGTCTGATCGGCGTCGGCGATGAAGCGGGCCAAAACGATCGTGGCGGTATTCGTCGTAGTCGTAATGATGCTGGCCGAGCTGGGGCGCGCCGCATGTGTCGCTCTAATCCGACACTTCGAGGAACAAGAAGGTGCTGAATTGAATGAGAATCTCGTAATTTTGGAAGCTGAAATGATTGTCGCGAATGAGTCTCGACGCCGATCCCAAGATCAACACCCCTCACAGGAGTAGCCTGACCGTCATGGCTGATCGATCACCCGCACGTTCTGCGCCGCACCGGTACTCGCTGGTCGCCGCCGCTGAGGTCATCGCCTCCGCCGACATCTCCCGCCCATACAAGTCTTCGGGCATGATGCTTGAATGGCAGGAGCGAGCTTGGGGATACTACGACCGGGTGGGCGAATTCCGTTTCGGCGTCGGTTGGACATCGAACGCAATGTCGAGAGTCAACCTGACTGCCGCCGCACCACCCAGGCAAGTCGGCGACGAGCCGACACCGATCGACGTGGACAGCGATGAGGTCACACCTTCTGAGCGGCGCGCAATCGAGCTTGTCGAACAGATCGCTGGCGGCGCTTCGGGCCAGGGTCAACTGTTGGGAGAGTTCGGGTCGCACCTGTCGATCGCCGGGTTCGGCTGGCTGGTCGCCGAGCCAAGCCTCCAAGATCCAAACTCGGACTCATACGAAACCTGGCAGGTTCTCCCACAGGATGCCCTGAAGTTCGAGGGCATCACCAACCAAAAGATCTACGTCCGAATCGGTGACGGCAACGGCGACGAGGCATGGCGACGTGTCCACCCGAACTCGCTGATCGTCAAAGTTTGGCGCAGGCACCCTCGCAAGCCGTGGCAACCGGATGCGCCGGTACGGGCTGTTCTCGGTGTCTTGGAAATTATTGAGCTTCTCACCGATCACATCACCGCCTCGGGACGGTCCCGCTTGGCCGGTGCCGGTCTGCTTGCGATCCCCTCGGAGACAGAGTTCCCGCCGCCGCCACCCGTCGAGGGTGAGACGACCGTAGCTACCGAGCAGGATCGTTTCGACCATTTCGTTGAAGAGCTGACAAACGCAATGACCACGCCGATCAAGAACCGGCAGTCCGCTGCGGCAGTCGTGCCGTTGCCGATCGCGATCCCTGGCGAGTTCATCGACAAGATCAAACACATATCATTCTCAACTCCGTTCGATGCTCAGGTGCGCGAGCTAATGGAGGACGCCATCAAGCGTCTGGCGCTCGGCCTCGACATGCCGCCCGAAGTCCTGACAGGCATGTCGGGTGTGAATCATTGGACAGCATGGCAGGTCGAGGAAACTGCGATCACCCTGCACATCGAGCCGAACGCCGAGATCGTATGCAACGCTTTGACCGAGGCATGGTTGAAGCCTGCGCTTAGGGCCGAGGGCTTCGATGAGAACGCAGCGATGGTCTGGTACGACACAAGTGACTTGACCTCGCCGCCAGACAAGACAACTTCTGCGATCGCTGTCTACGACCGCATCCAACTTTCGGCTCAGGCGTTGCGTCGGGAAACCGGATTCACCGACGACGACAAGCCGGACGACGAAGAGTTCAAGCAGCGTGTGCTGCTCGATACTGCGAAGGGCGCTCCGGCGCTCGCACCGGCGATGCTCGCAAACGCTGGCATTCTCGACCAGGAGATCGCAGACGTGATTGCGGCTGCTCAGGGCACGTCAGGCGGTCCTAATTCGCCATCTACGGAGCCGGAATCCCAATCCGCCACAGAGCGGTCCGCGCCGTCCCGAAACGGCAGGCCGAGCCAAACTTCCGCAGCCTACGATCATGCCTTCTTGATGGCCTGTGACGGGATCGCAGATCGGGCGATGGAGATGGCAGGCAAACGTCTTCTCGGCGCGATCGGCAAACGAACCGGGCAAGGTCCGCAAGCAGTAGACAAGAAGGGCGACGCCCGCACGCTGCATCTCCAATATGAGCCGACCGTGTACGCAGACTTGGACATGCTCCTGTCAGGGTCATTCGATCGAGTACCACAGATCGCCGAATATCTTGGGACCGGTGAGAAGGCTTTGCTGGACACGATGACGGCATATCTCAAGGGTCTTCTCGCCGCCCAGCATGAACACACCCTTCCTCGCCTTGTTGCTGCGCTCGACATCGAAGCAATGGCGTGACCGATGGCGAATCCTCCTCCGCTGAAAGCTGACGAGAATGGCTTCGTGTCGGCGACCGACTTTGAGGAGTGGCTCGTTTCGTGGGAGGTTTATGCGGCGAAACTGATGGGCGACGCTGCCGCCAAGATCGCTGAGAAGCATCTCAACATGTACGTCGATACTTTGGTGGCTTCGGGCGACGCGTCTGTGTTCGATCCGATGACCGCAGAGTGGCAGGTTGCGGTCGATGAGTTCTTGGATCTGGGCGTCAAGCCGATGTACCTGCAAGGCTCGATTGGTGCCCAGCTCGGTGCCCCAATGATGCCGATAGATCTTCTGGCTGAGTGGACCGAGGTCGTGAATGTGAACGCCAAGAATTATGTGGCGACTGCCAGCAACAGGATCGTCGGTGCTTCGCAGTCGATCTGGTCGCAGGTCCAGTTCTCTGCCGAGCAGTCGATTTCGGTGGGCGTCGAGATTCCGAAGCTCCGCCAAGAGGTCGAGAATATTACTGGGTATGCGCGCGGCAGGGCACAAGCGATTGCTCGGACTGAAACGATGGGTGCGTATAACGGCGGCGACATGGATGGCGCTCGGGCGCTCGGCGAGTACGGTCCGGTCGAAAAGTCGTGGCTGGCTACTCCCGGTTCCCGCACCCGCGCAAGTCATAAGAAGGCCAACAATCAGACCGTGCTGATGGACGAATCGTTCATCGTGGGTGGGAAGTCAATGGATCGCCCGCTTGATCCGTCTGGCCCTGCCGACGAGGTCGTGAATTGTCGGTGCGTGATGCAAATGTTTTTCGTCGGCGACACCCGGCCAGATGGGACAACGATCGAGGCGGTGACTGAAGAGGTGTTGGAGGCACCCGTGGCGAGGGAGGCGATCACCCAGGAAACGTTCACGCAGCCTGTCGCCCAGCCGTTCGTTCCTGATGGGCCGACGCCTGCCGAACGCCGACCGAAACTGATGGAAGCCATCTTGGATCGAACCGAAAACGGCGACGACTGGCGGCGGTCGAGCGATCTGGAGGTACGGGGCACCGCTGTCTGGCAGCAGGAATATGATTCCATGCGCGCCGTGCGTCAAGCAGAGATGAACCTACGGGCTGGTCGCCCTGCGCTCGACGGCGTAGAAGTTCCCAACCTCAAGAAATTGCGGTACGCACGCACCGATGACGACGTGTTCGAGGTGCTGTCGTCCAACCAGATGCGAGACGAGATTGAGGCGTCGGCTCGGGTGCTTCGCAAGGCACTCGATGAGGCGACCCCGACCTCTCCGACGATGTACCGCGGCATGACGGTCGGCGACGATTTCAAGTTGTCGCAAGGCCAGAAGATCGACCTCGATGTGACGTCGTTCACCGATGACGTGCGCGAAGCGTTGTCCTATACCGAGAGCGATTACTACGGCGACCGTGTCGGGAGCCGGGCAGTGATAATTGAGGTGCTGCCGGGTTCCCGGTCGGTGTCGTTGTCTGGATCGGCCACTGGGAAGATGGCCGGGTCAAGCGAGCGTGTATATCAGGGTGGCTTGGTCATCGAGTCCGTCGAGCAGAGAGGGGAAGTTCTGTATGCCATCGCAAAAGCGGTCTGATCCGTGGGAGCAACCGCAACACATCGTTGAGCGTGACGGCGGTTTGCGTCGTCCTACGGTCGAGGAACTCAAAGAGATCGAGTTGCCGGACCAGATGGATTACATGCCTGCGAGTTCGCCATGATCCGATTCTCTTCGACCTGTGGATGAGGCGAACCGCCTGCCGGTCCCGTAAATAGTTTCGGGCCGGTAGTTGTCAACTCGACCCGAGTCGAGTAAGGTGTTGACATGAGCAACCCGCTGACCGCCAAATTCGCCATCGTCCCCAACGGCGACGACGCACGCTTCATCGCCGGATTCGACACCCACGCCGAGGCCGAGGCGGCTGCCCTCGCCCGCTCCGGCCACTGGCTCGGCATCGCTCTCTACGGTCCATCCGGCAAGATCGCCGCCTACAAAGACGGCACCTGCATCGGCTTCCTCGACGGCGACACCCGCAAATGGGTCGGCGACTTCAACTGAACCAACGATCACCAACCAGAAAGAAGAAACCAATGACTACCACCACTACCACTACCGCCACCATCACCAAAATCGACTACTCGACACAAACCATCAGGTCGCTAGACCCTGGCGAATCGTTCGACATCCTGGGCTTCTACCTGGGCGAACCTGGCGACACGATCACCGTCACCACGACACAGGGCGACACGTTCAACGCCGACATCCTCGACTCCTGGAATCAGCCGGTCCACGGCGGCAGCTGCTCCTTTACCTACGTCAGCTTCCACTGAACCAACGATCACCAACCAGAAAGCAGAAACCAATGATGAACAGCACCGAAGCACCAACCAACGGCGCAGGCCACACATTCAAAGAGTGGTACCGGCTGGCCGACGAAGCCGTAGCCGCAGTCTGTGGATTAGGCATCGACGATCTTCCTGATGGCAACAGCTACGACGCTTGGGATGCCGATGAAGCACCCAAAGATTATGCCCGAATGATCTTGGAGGAAGAGGGGTTCCCGTTCGGATCATAAAACCGCCACCGACTCTGACCGCACCGCTAAAGAACACACGATGCCCGCAACACCAACCAGAAAGAAGAAACCAATGACTACACCCGCCACCACCCTGCGAGCCGAAGCTGCTCAGCACGAACAGGACGCCGCCGACAGCTTCGAGCGCTGCGACACCGACGGCTTCATGAGCCAATGGGCCTCGGGCTGCAACGCAGCGAAGAAGCGGCTCCAGGCCGACATCGAAGACAACGGCGGCAAGGCTGAGGTGCCCGCCCTGTTCGACCTCGACGGCAACCTGATCCCGGCCAAGCTGATCGACACCCGCTTCGGCACGTCGTGGGGGATCTTCAAGTCGTGGGATGCCCTCAACGGCTCGGGCGACATCGTCCGCTGGGTCAAGGCGTTCCCGGCTCGCCGCTCGACGCTCGTCGGCTACGACGTGATGGAGGGCCGGGTGATGGCTCTGGCCTACGCCGACCTGCGTGGCAAGAGCGCTAGCAACGTGACTGCGGTCATCGTCCGCAAGCAGTTCGACGGCAACGAAGAAGTCGTCACCTCCGACCGGTTCGCCCGATGAGCCTGCTCGAAGATTATGAACCGTCAGGATGTCCGGCGTGCGGCGACCGGGCCTGCAAGTTCCCGCCCGCCTGCCAAGCCGTCGTCGGACCGGCACCCGAGCGGGGCTACCCGCACCACGATTCTGACAAGGCCACAGCATGAACGTCACACTCGAATACCGCGTGGGCGACGTATTCGACCGTCTCGCCGAGATCCCCGACAGCTCGATCGACCTGATCGTGTCGTCGCCGCCGTTCCTGGCGCTCCGGTCATACCTGCCAGACGATCACCCCGACAAAGGTAAGGAGATCGGGCAGGAACCGACGCCGGCCGCGTTCATCGACACCCATCTGGCCCTTGCCGCCGAATACGCCCGAGTCCTCGCACCACACGGGACGCTCTGTTACGAGATCGGCGACACGTACAGCGGCAGCAACAACGGACCTGATGCGATGAAAAGCGGAGTCGGTTCGCACGATCTGTGGAAGGACGACAGCGTGCCGCCCAAGCGAGGAGAAGGCTGGCCGCTCGCCAAATCCATGTGCATTATCCCGCACATGTTCACCGGAAGCCTCGCCTACGGCCGCAACCTACTCACCGGCGAACCGTCACCCGCCGGATCATGGCGCATCCGAAACGTCATCTGCTGGGCACGCCCAAACCCGCCAGTCGGCGCACTCGGCGACAAGTTCCGGCCCGCAACGTCCTACA
>Ga0114918_10001065_pt1 | contig 24299 bp, 14 predicted proteins | sample LantaG_FD_87015 | JGI IMG/M metagenome (GOLD analysis project Ga0114918, IMG submission 87015) | Deep subsurface microbial communities from Baltic Sea to uncover new lineages of life (NeLLi) - Landsort_02402 metaG | ecosystem: Environmental > Aquatic > Marine > Oceanic > Sediment | place...
CAGAGAGAGAGAGAGAGAGAGAGAGAGAGAGAGAGAGAGAGAGAGAGAGAGAGAGAGAGAGAGAAGTTTTCGAGGTGAGAAGAAGAAGACGACGAAAGAAAGAAAGAAAGAAAGAAGAGTCCAAAACTTCCCCTCTCTCTCTCAAACACACACCTCAGGATGTGCGGCGCGAGCAGCGGCTCGGCCGAGGCCGAGGCCCGGCAAGAGGAGACGCAAGCCGACCAAAGCGCCGCCTCCGAGGGCGCCGGGTCGGGCGGAGGGGGGCACGAAGGGTAGATCGAGCCCGCTGCAGCTGCCCACCACGAGGCCTCCCCTCCCAACAGGCCGTCCGAGGAGGAGGAGGTCCCCGGAGGGGGGAGCTGAGCAGCAGCGGCCTTCGCCTTCGACGACTTGGAGAAAGGGGAAGCGAGGGAGGAAGGGGGAGGAGGGCGGCGAGGGAGAGGGCCTTCCCCACGGCCGCCGACCGTCATCGCGACCGAAGCGGCGACTCCCTCCGCCCTCGCGGTCGTCGCCTCGTTCTCCTCCTTCTCCTTTGTCTCCTTGTCCTTCTTCTTCCTCCTCCCGGAGAGCGCGTCCTCCAGCGTGAGCGAGTTCAGTCTGCTGACAGCGGGCGGCGTGCTCTCCGAGAGGCGGCGGCGGCCGAGGGTCCTTTCGTCCTCCTCTCCTCCTGCTTCTTGCCGCCAACCGCCAGGCTCCGAGTCGCGGGGGGCGCGGGCGACGGGCCGGCCGCTGCCGAGGACCAAAACTTGATCTTTTTCATCTTCCTCTTTACCCGTTACAGCTTCTTCAATCCCTTCGATCGAGCCCAGAAAGTCCGGGATGTAGGCTGGTGCGGGCGCAGTGAGGTGAGGGGCCGGGGAGGGGGCCCTCGCTGGCGGAGGCTGGTTGGGTTTTTCGACGACGACGACGACGCTGTTGTTGCCGTCGCCGATCAAAGCCGCTCCTCCTCCTCCTCCTCCTCCTCCTCCTTCCGCGCCGCGCGTTTCGAACGCCTTCTCGGCTTCTGTCGCGTGCCCTGTACTATCAGGCTGCAGATGAGACTCTCGAGACGCCTCCCCTCCATCGAAGCGGGACACGCCCGCGCACTCGGCGGGAGGGTCGCGCATTTCCGAAAGAAGATTTTGATGGGACGAGAAAAAATGAGAGAGAAAGAGAGAAAAAAAAAACACAACCGTCGCTCGACGTCGAAAAAAAATCATCACCATGTCCCGCGCCTCCTACGACACGTTCAACGGCCTCAACGCCGTGCTCGAGTCGCCCAGGTGGCCCGTGGCCGACGCCTGCGCCGCCGTCGAGCGGTGCCTGGAAGTGAACCGGTAAGAGAGAAAAGGAAGAGGAAAGGCGGCAATCCATCAAAGAGAGAGCTCGATTGGCGTCGTTTTTTTTCCCCTCTCAACCTCGACCTCAACAACAACAACAACAAAAAAACTCTTTTTTCTCTTCCACCCAGCGACAACCTCCGCGGCTTCTTCGAAGCCTGCTTCCCCACCTTGCTCCGCGAGGTCTTCGGCTTCGACGGCTCCTGCTGGCTCGCCCAGGCCGCCCGCCCGGGGCGCGAAGGGGAGGCCGCGGCAAGGGCGCTGCTGCGGCTGCTTGACCCAGTCTCGGGCCTGCTGCTGCGCGCGGTGAGGGCGGTCGACGCCGAGGGCGCTGTTCTGTTTTCTTTTCCCGTGGAGAGGCTGCCGGGGAGGACGCAGCTGCTGCTGGCGAGCGCGACGGGGAGGGCGGCGCTGAACGCCAGCTGGCCGCAGTACCAGGGGAGGCTGTCGAGCGACTCCTCGGCGGTTGTCTCGTCCAACCCCATCGGAGGCGCTGTTGGAGCGGGAGCAGGCGCGGGCAACGACGACAACAACAACAACGCCGGCGGAAACAACAACAGCAACAAGAACGGCGGCACGGTCGTCCTCCTGGACGCCTTCGGCTACTACATCCACTGGGTGGCCTACTTCGCTGCCTCGGCGTCGGCGACCTCGGCGGAGAGGGCGGCCGCGGGGGTCGCTGCCGGAGGCGGAAACGGGACAGCGAACAGGGCAGGGAGCGGCGACGGAGCGGGGAGCCGAGGAGGAGGAGGAGGGGGCGCCGCAGACGGGAATGCGGACGAAGCTCGGGCTCCTCCGCATCGGCATCAGGCCGACCAGGACTCCTTCTCCGCGGCCCTGCTGGGAAAGCCCGCGGCCTCCGCCCTGCGCAACTCCGCGGCGCGAGCCCTGGGCGCGGCGCTCGGCGCGGCGACGACGGCCGTCTCCGCGGTCGGAGGAGGCGTCGGAAATCTCGGCGGCCTCGGCGGCGGCAGCGACTCCCCCGCTGCTCTATTGTCCGCGGCCGCGGTCGCCCCTTGGAGCCACTACTCCTCGAGCCCCTCCGGCTCCTGCTCCTGCCCCTCTTACCAGAGGCTGATCTCCGACCTGCTGGAGGCGTTCCTGCCGCACGCGGGCTCGACGACGGCGACGAACAACGGAGGGATCGGAGGAATCGGAGTTGGAGGAGGCAGCCTCGGCTCGGTGCCCGGCGGGATTTTTTCTTTGGGAGGCGCCGCGGGCAGCAGCCCCCTCCGCGGAGGAGGAGGAGGAGGAGGAGGCTTTCGGAATAACAATCCCGCGGCCTCCTCCCCGCTCTTCAACCGGCAGCAGCAACAGCAGACTTCAAGGCTCCAGCAGCAGCCGAGCAGCAGCTCGCGCCGCCAACAACAGCGCCTCTCCGCCGCCGACGCCGCCCGTGGCAGGGTCCTCGCTTGCACCTTGGTGGAGTTCTGGCTCTCGGACTGCAACGAGCCTGAACCGGCGGCCATCGCCGCGGCGGCCGCCGCGATTGGTGGGAGCGGGATTGGAGGAGGGATGAGGGGTCTCGGAAGAGGAGGAGCAGCGGGGAACAACCCCGGAGGCCTGAGCGATGACGACTTTCTCGCTTCGCTCGGCTTCGGAGGCGCTCCGACGACAATTCCTTCTTCTTCTCGCCTCCCTTCTTCTTCCTCTTCCCTGCTCCTGCCCGGCCCTCCTTTCGCCTTCCCCTACGAGCCCCCCTCTGACGAGGTAGCCGCCAGCGTGGCGACACTGGCGAGGCACCTGGCGCTGGAGAAAGCGAGCGGGGAAGCCGCTGCTGCTGCTGCTGCTGCTGCTGCTGCTGCTGCTGCTGCTGCTGCTGCTGCTGCGGGTTCTTCTTCGGACGCTCCACCTCTGCCGCCGCCGCCTCTGCCGGCGCTTGCCCTCTCTCCCGCGGCAGAGAGCGGCGCTCTGTCTTCCGTCGTCGCCGCCTCCCTCACCCCGGGAGGAGGAGGAGGAATCTCCCCTGCTTCAACCTCCCTCTCCTCCTGGCTGCCTCCCTTACCGCCGGCGGCCCCGCCACTCCCTCGCGCGTCGGGGGCGAGGCCGCTTCCCGCGCCGCCCCGCCTCGTCGGCGCCGCCGGCTCTCCGGCCCCGCAGGCCTTTGCCCGCAGCCTCTACCGATTCCTGCGTCGAGGGTTGGAGAACTGGCCCCTCTCTCCTAGGGCGATGACGCCGCTGGTCGACGTGTGGCTGGCGTTCGCCGCGCCCTGGGCCCCGGAGGCCTCGGGGATGCTGCAAGGTTCGACGACGACTTCGACGGGTTTGTCGACTTTGACGGCGGCGACGGCTGCCGCTGCTCCGTCGCCGCACCGAGTCCACTTCGCGCGCCCCCTCTCGGCCGCCGCGGAGAGGCTCTCCGCCGCCGTGGCCTCGGCAGTCGAGCAGCATCCGGGAGGAGGAGGAGGAGCGAATCCTGCTGCCGCCTCTGGAAGCCGCCCGGGCTCGGCCTCTGCGGCGGCCTCGGCGCTCGCCGCCGCGTCCTCGGCACGCTTTTTCGGCGACCTCTTTCTCGTCGACGGCGGCGGCGAAAACGGCGAAGATTTCCAAAACGCCTCTTTCTTCTACCCAGACTTCTCCGCAGCCGACTGGGCCCCGCACGTCCTGGCTTTCGCGCCCTTGTGGTCCGGGATCCTGCCGCTGTTCATCGACTGCTGCTGCGCGAGGCTGCGGGCGTCGGCGGCGGCCGCGGAGGAGGCGCTGGCTTCTTGTTCGGCGACGGCGACGGGAGCGGCGGCGACGACGGGAGCGGCGGCAGCCTCAACAACGACGGCGACGGCGAGCAAGGCCGCCAAGAGGGCAGCGCGCTCCTCCCTCCTCTCCCCGGCCTCGCAGCACCCGCCTCCCTCGTGGATCCTCAGGGACCTGGTACGCGTCCTGAGGGTCCTGCAGAGGTCTCGCGGGCTCGTGAAGCTGCTGGAGGCGGCCGAGGCGGCGGCGGCGGGAGCGGAAGCTGCTGCTGCTGCTGCGGCGGCGGCGGCGGCAAAGAGCAGCAGTGGCGGAGGAGCCTCAAATCTCGCTTCTTCTTCCGCAGCGGCGAGGCGCCACTTCGCCTCCCCTCTCGCGACCTTCGGCGCCGGCGTCCTCCTCCTCGACGACACCACCGCGGGTTTGGGAACCTTCCTTATAGACCAGGCGAGGGAGTGGGACGCGTCGGCGGAGGCGGCCCCCGGCAGGCCGCCGGTCGTGCCCGACTTTTCGGCTCCTCCTCAGCAGATGCCGCCGTCGCCCTACTTTCACCGCTCTGCGCCCGCTGCCGCTCTCCTCCCTGCTCCTTCTTCGTCTTCGACACCCTCCAAGCCCTCGGCGTTCGGAGACGACGAGGAGTGGGGCGCCGCGGCGCGGGTGAGGGACGCCGTCGCCGCCGCGGAGGCCGCCGCGGCGGCGTGGGGCAGAGTCCTTCCTCAGACTCTTTCTCCTCCCTCTTCGCGCGCCACCTCGCCCGACGACGGCCCCTCTTCCCCTCCTCGCCAACCTCACCCTCACCCCCCGCTGCTCTCCGCCGACTTCGAGCTCGCGGCGGTGCGCGCCCTGAGGTCGGTCGCGGAGGCGGCCCTCCCTTCCTACGGCGCGGTCGTCGCCAGGGAGCGGGCGCGGCGGGCAGCCGCCGACGCGGCGGCAGGAGGAGCAGGGGGAGCGAACGCGAATGGAGGAGGCCTTCGCAACAGGCGGCGGAGCGACTTTGACGACGACGACGACGACGACGACGAAAAAAGTGCGAGAGCCCAAAACGACAACGACAACCAAACCCCGCGCTTCCTCCGCCGGGCCCGCCCCGCGGACGTCTCCCGCTACCGCGGCGACTGGATGCTGCGCCCCGTGCAGGGCAACGAGGTCTCGTCGCTGGTGAGGCCGCTCGTGAGGCTCTCGGTCGCCGCCAACGAGGCCCTCGGGCTCACTCCTGTTCTCCCCCAGGGTCGGTCTTCCTCCGGCTCTCCGACTCCTGCTTCCGCTTCCTCCGTTCCTCCCAAGCCTCCCTCAGGCCTGGGTCACCCCTGGCTCGACGCCGCGAGGGACGCAGCGCTCAGGCGGGGGCTCAGGGTCAACCTCCGCCCCTTGGCCGAAAGGGCAGCGCTGCTCTGGCTGCTCTGGCTGCCGCCCGTCCTGTTCCTCTCGGTCGGGCTCTCTCTGCGGGTCGCCGCCGCGGTCTGGGAGGTGCTGACGGCCCCTTACGAGCCCGGGGAGTGGGAGAGGCGGCAGCAGTTTGAGGAGCAGGTGGCGGCGGCGGCGGCGGCGGCGGCGGCGGCGACGATGATGGGTGAGAACGAATGAAGGAAGGAAGAAAGAAAGAAAGAAAGAAAAAAGTCGTTGAGTTTGGTGTAAAAACATTTTTCGATCTCTCAAGTTTCTCTCTCTCTTTCTTTTCCGCTTTCTTCCTTTTGCGTTGCGTCTTTCTTGTTATTCTCCTGCTACAGAACAACGAAAGAAATCGAGGAAAATGGAACTGCGCGCTGCTTCTCTCCATTTTCCTCTTTTCCTCTTTCCTACTTCTGCTCCCCTTCTCTCTTTCCTCCTCCTCCGCCTCTTTTGCCCTCTTCTCTTTCCTTCTCCAGCTCGCTCCTCTGGTCCCTGTTCCTCGGCGCCTTCTCCTCCAGCCTCACCAGCTCCCTCCGGAGCCTCTCCGCGATCGCGGCCCAGGTCGCCTTGCGCGTCCCCTCGTCCGGCGAGGAGCAGCCCGCGTTCAGATCCGAAACGTCGACCTCCTCGCCGACGACGACGACGATCTTTTTCTTTTCGTCGTCGTCATTGCTGCCGTCGCTGCCGCCGAAGTTGAAAACCCGAGGGATCTTCCCTTTTCGGGGCATCACTTCTGCCATCCCCGAGTGGTAGAAGGGGAGCAGGATCGGGGGCTGCCCCCCCTTGTTGAGGCAGTCGCAGTAGAGGGCGCCCACGCCGCGGCGGAAGGCCTTGCGGCGAGGAGGGGGAGGAGGTTTTGTTGTCGTTGTCGTCGTCGTCGTCGCCGTCGCTGTCGCCTGCTTGCTCTTCTCTTCTTCTTCCCCCGCTGCCGCTGCTCCTTCTCGCTTCTTCGAAGGCTGACCGGACGCGACGAGCCCCCAGGCCCTCGAGAGCAGCGTCTTCGTCGAGGAATAAAGAGAAGAAGAAGAAGAGAAAGAAGAAGTTGAACCGGAATCTCCTCCTCCTCCTTCTTCCTCTTCTCTCGAAGAAGCAGCAGGAGGCAGCCTCCCGCTCAGCTCGACCCTCCCCTCCGGGAAAAGGTGCACCCACCCCCCTCCCCGGAGCACTTCCGCCGCTGCCTCCGTCGCCGGCTGCGCCACCCCTTTCCTGCCGAACCGTTCCACGGGCAAGGTCTTGCCGGCCAGGAAGAAGTCGGAGATGAATTTCCCTTTGTTGAAGCAGATGTCGGAGGCGCAGAGCGACCACCTTACTGCCCGGCCTCCTCCGACGAGATTTCCTTGCTCTTCTCGTTTCTTTTCGCTCTCTTCTTTCCTTCCGCTCTCTGTCCCGCTCTCTTTCTCCTCCTCGATCCCGCCCAAGTGATCCGTCGCGAACAGGCTCAGGGGCAGCATCGCAGCGAAGAGGCCCGGATCGTCCAGGGTCGAGGTGTGGTTGGAGACAGAGAGGAGGCCGCGGCCTGGGGGGCGGGCGGCGGCGAGCGACACAAAGCGGTCTCTGGCGGAAGCGCTGCTTTCTCCGCTGTTCTGGCTTTTCTCGCTCCCATCTCGGGCCTCGAAGGTGTGTCCCCCCAGCAGCACGGCCTTGCAGGCCGCGGCAACGACCGTGAGGGTGAGCGAGCGGCCGAGCGGGCCCCAGGGCGAGGCGAGGAGGTTCTGGCTGGAAGGAGGAGGAGAAGAGGTCGAAGAAGAAGAAGAGGTCGACGAAGAAGAACTAGAATCGGAAGTCGAGGTTTGCGGGCTCGAGGCGGCTTCCCGGGGCATCTGTTGAATCTGGAGCAATTTCGGGATTGAAGACAACGTCTCTTTGGCGGCTTCTGTGAGAGAGAGAGACCGAGAGAGAGAGCGATAAAACGAGAACAGCGCGGAAGAAACGAGTCCTTTGAATCAATGATCGAGATCTTTTGCTGCTCGACGAGAAGCGTGAGTGGCGGCGACGGAAAAAAAAACGACGAAAGGGGCGAGCAAGCGAGCGACAGAGCGAGCCATTTTTTTTTTCGTCGAAAGAGTTTCTTTCTCTCTCTGTCTCTCTCTCTCTCTCTCACGAGAGCGCGCGTGAGGCCAACTCTCTCATTCCTGCTTGTGCCGCTAGCAGCGCATCGAAGCACCCTCATCGGCACACCGGGGATTCGACAGAGAGCGGACGAAGGGGGCGAGGGAGAGAAAGAAGAAGGGCGAAAAGAGAGAAACCCATCAGATGGGAACGGAGGGCGGCGGCGGCGGCGAAGACGAAGCGGCAGCGGCAGCAGCGGCCGCTTCTTCCTCCCAGGCCCGCCAGCGGCAGCAGGAGCAGCTCCGATCCTTCGCGCCCGACCTCAGCGACGCGTCCTCTTCGGTAGCAGGAAACGTCGGCGGCGGCGGCATGGAATCGCCGATGAAGAACAACAACGAAGCGTCGTCGTCGACGTTTGCATCCACTTCGCATCAACAGCCTCTACCTTCTTCCTCGCTGCTCGCGGCGCCCTCGCCGCTCGTGCCAGGCCGAGGAGGAGGAGGAGGTAACAGGGGCGGCGTCGCCGGCGTCTCGAGCGCGACGACGCCGCACAAGAACAACGGCGGAGCAGGCGGAGCTGGAGGAGCAGCACCGAAGCACGCCGCCACCGCTGCCGCCGATGCGGCGTCGACCTTTTTCACCCGGCCGCCGTCGCCGGCAGGCGCCCCCGCCGGCGCCGTCTCGGCTGCTGTCCGTGCGGCAGAGGCCCGAGCAGCATCAGATATCCTCCCGCCGCCTCCGACGCTGCCGGCGTCGTCGAGGGCCCCCCCTCTGCCGGCGGCGGTGAGGGTTGACGTCGGCGGCACGGGCGCGGCGGTCGCGGCGGCGATGGCGGCGGCCGCGGGCGCCGCTCCTCCGGCCGCGGCGAGGCAGAAGCAGCAGCAGAAGCAGCTCTTCGACTTGGTGCCAGCCTCGTCCGCCACCCCCGCGAACGCGAACGCAGCAGGAAGCACCAACCCGCGAGCGGCCTCGGCCCCGCGGCCCCTGGGCTCGGCGGGGAGGTCGCGGTCGTTCGACCTCCCTTCGACCTCGACCCCTGCTCGCGCGCTGTCGTCGCGGCCTGCGGCGGTCGCTGCGGCCGCAGCCGCTGCTGCCGCCGCCAAGGCGGCTGCGGTGGGTAAAGGAGTAGGGAACGGCGGCGGCGCAGCGGCAGCGACCCCTGGGGCCTCTGGTCTCCGGGGGACGACGGCGGCGGCAGGAGGAGCAGGAGGAGCGACGACAACAGCGCCTCACCCCCAGCCTTCTCCCTCCGCGGCCTCCGCCGCCGTCGCCCCGGGCCTCACCCGCGAGGCCCTCGAGCGCTTCGACTCCCTCAACGCCCTCGCGGACCAGGCCCAGAGGGACGCCGCGGCAGCAGCGGGGCCGAGCGGAGGCGGAGCGGGAGGAGGAGGAGCGGGCTCCAACTCATCGAGACCGCCCGACAACCCGAAGGAGAGGACCTTGGCCTGGCTGGCGACGGCCGCTCCCTTGTTCCCTGGGGACGTCTGCGACCCGGCGTGCCCTCCGCCGCCGCTGCCGAGCTCGTCGCTGTCCGCGTCGATGGCCGGAGGGGCCTCGGCGGCAGCAGCGGGTTACGCGGGCGGGGCAGCAGCAGCTCACCCTTCGTCGTCGGCGGCGGCGTTGTTCCCAGAGGCGGCGGCGGCGGGGAGCCGGGGCGGCGGCGGCAGCGGCCTCCGCGCTTCTTCTCAGGGCAGAACAGCGAATGCTGTCTCCGCTGCTGCTGGTGGTGGCATCGAGTCCTCGAAGGGGGGCGGCAAGGGCGGCGGGTTCTTCTCGAGGATCTTTGGCCGGTGTTGCGGCGCTCCCGAGACGGCGAATTAGAAAAAACGAAAATGAAAAAGAAAAAAATCAGAACTTGGAACAAAAACCCCCCATTTCTCCAGCGACTCTTTCCTTTCTTTCTTTTAATATCATAACCATCCCCCGTTGTTGAGTTGCCCCGCTCCTAAGAGGGGGTCCCCTCGCGCGGAAAACCAATTTTGCCACCTTTAGAAAGAGAGAAAGACTTAGAGAGAGAGCGAGTAAAAAAAGAAAAGGAATGAAGTAGAGAGATTTTTCACATTTTTTTCATTTCTTTTGCAGTTTTTCCAACCTTCTCTCAAACGTCAAAACCTCGAGGAGGAGCTGCTTCTTCCGCTCCTTCGATGGCGTCAAGCACGTCGCTGGCCAGGGCCGCCCTCCGCCTCCTCGCGAAAGCAGCCGCTGCGGCGCCTCGGACGAGCGAGCAACCGCCAAACGCCGCCGCGAGCGCCGCCGGAGGTGAATGAAGTTTGCTCCCTTTCTTCTCTTCTTCTTCGTCGTTCCCTCCTCCGCCGCCGCCGCCGCCACCGCCGCCGGCGGCGAGCCGCCGAGAGCACGCCCAGGCCAGGAACGCGGCCACGCTGCCCGAGGTCAGGTCGCCCTGCCCTCCGGCGCGGCGCGGGGAGCCCCCGTGGGAGCAGCAGGCGGAGAAGATGAGAGGAGGAGGAGGAGGAGGAGGAGGAGATGAAGGTTGGTTTTTCGATCCCTTTTGTTCTTCTTCTTCTTCGCCGCCGCCGCTGTCGCTTCTCGACGAAGAAGAGACCGCGACCGCCATGCAGTCCCCGGCGCCCTTCCGGATGACTACGGGCCCGTCGAGAGCGAGGGCGAGGGCCGCGACGGAATCCAGGGGAGAATCGGGAAGCGAAGAGGAGGAAGAGGAAGAAGAAGAAGGGCCGCCGGCAAAGGCGGCGGCGTCAAAGCGGAGAGAAGAAGAAGCGCTGCCCTTCTCCTTCTCCTCGTTGTCCTTCTCTTTCTCAACCAGCCCCAGCGACCGCGCCATCCTCTCGAATTCCACGGCGTTGGGCGTCACCACGGCCCCGCGGTACCCGCGCACCGAACCCGGATCCCTCGAAACGAGCTTCAGGGCGTCGGCGTCGAGCAACAAAGCGATCCCGAGCTCCCTCGCCCTTGTCATCAAGGTCAGAGCGGCCTCCTCGATAGCCGGGTCCGAGCCGAGTCCCGGACCCACGACGAGCGAGTCGAAGCGCGGGAGCCAGGGCTCGATGTCGGAGACGGAGAGGGCGGCGAGGGCGGAGGAGGAGGAAGGGGAAGAAGAGGAAGTCGTTGCTTTCGTTCCTGCTGCCGCTCTTTTTTCCTCGCCGTCGTTCTCGCCGCTCGAATTGCGATCGACGCTCTCTCGGAGTAAAGGGTGGACTATGAGATCCGGGGAGTAGGCCTTGATGATGGGCGCGGCTCCGCGAGTGCAGAAGACGTGCGCGAGGTCGGCTCCCGTCTTTAGAGAAGGTTTCGGGTTTTTTTTTTTAGAGAAAAAGATTTTTCGAGGTGAGAGCGTCGCCAAGTCGGGTTTTTTTCGATCTCATTTCTCTTCTCTTCTCTCTTTCTCTTCCTTCTCTCCTCCTTACCCTCAGCGCCGCCATCGCCGCGAAGTAAGGAGCTCCCGTGTACTCGCGGCACCCGCCGATGACGGCGACTCTCCCGGCCTGGCCCTTACGGCGCGAGCCTGGATTTTTTTTTTTTTTTTGGAAAAGAGAAAAAAGAGAGAGAAAAGTGAAGAAGAGAGGCGAAAATTAAAAGACACATTTTTTCTTTACCTTCGAGCGGCGGCACCAGCTCCGCCGCGGCCGTCTCCATCTCCGCGTCGCTGAAGCGGTGGTGGTGAGAAGAAGAAGAGGAGCTCATCGCGGCTGGGATCGCGGGGGAGATCGACCGAGCAGAGGAGGCGCGGAGAGGGAGGAAGCGGGTTTGCTGTTGAGAGAGGTTGAGAGAGAGGTTGAAAGAGAGAAAGGGTCGACGACGACGATGACGATGATGAGGAGAAGCAGATCGATTTTTTGGAACCGCGCCTCGACTTTTCTAAAAACACGCACCTCCAGCGGCGAGAGGCAAGCGCGCCGGTGACAGAGCGCGGTCGTGGCCGGGGAGCAGAGCATGCGGCGGGAGAACCGGAGCATTCAAAGGAGAGAAAATCAACACAAAATGTTTTGAAGGACGAAGAATCGAAAAGTGAAAAAATTCATTTTTTCATCGTCGAGTGCGAAGAAACGAAGTAGTTTCCAAACAAGAGTTGCCCTCGTCTTCGAGCAGAGGGGGGGCGGGAACGAGCTCCGATGCTCAGCGCGCCTCGTGCTGCTGCGCGACCTCTCCATTTTGGACCCCATGCGCGGCGGAACGGGGCCCCGAGGCGCCCGCAGCCCGCTCGGGCGCTCCACAACGCCCGCGACGAGGACGACGACGATTGCCCGTTCGACGCGCTCGGCGTTTCTCCTTCGGCCTCGGACGACGAGATCAAGCGCGCCTTCCGGAAGCGCGCCAAAGAGTGAGTCAGTCTCCAGTAGAGTGGATCGAGACGAGAGCTCTCGTGCTCTTTTCGAGGAGGAAAGGGAGAGAGAGAGAGATCAGAGGGGGCGGGAGGAGATCAGAGCACGAGAAGGCATCATCGTTTCGTTGGTGTCTTTTTTTTTCCTTTCGTTTTCGAAAAACTCGACCTCTCATTTCTTTCCCTCTTTTTTTTCACTCCCCCCAACTCAACTCAACCCAACTCCAAAAAACAGACACCACCCCGACGTCGGCGGCGCCCCGGCCCGCTTCCTGAAAGTCGCCGAGGCCTACGCATTGCTCACGGGGCGAGGTAACAGGGGAAGAGGAGGGAAAGGGAGTTCTTCTTCTCACTCGCACCAGTCTTCTTCGAGCTCGACTTCCTCCTCGTGGTCCTTCCACGACTTCTTCTGGAGCTTTTCGGCGCAGAGGCGCTCGTCCTGGGCCGCGCGCAAGGCCCGGGAGCGCGCCGGCGGGGTGTTCGAGTCGATTGACGAGGATCGCGACGAAGACGGAGAAGGAGGAGAGAGAGGCAGCGGCGGCTTTTCGGGCTTTCACGACGGAAACGCTCCTCCGCCTCCTCCTCCCTCTTCGGGGCCGGCGCTTCGCGCCGCGCTCAACCGGCAGCTCGCCGGGCTGAGGCTGCGTGCCGCTAGGAGGCGCGCGGCGGGCGGGGGGAGCGCGAGCGCCGCGCGGGCGGAGGCGGGGAAGCCGAGAGAGAGAGGAAGAGAGGTTGGGGGAGAAGAGGGAGAAGGGGTTTCTGCCTCTTCGACTTTTTCCAACTCTTCTTCTTCTTCTCCTTCCTCTTCGCACTCTGAGAGCGAGAGGACTTCTCCGCAGCACTTCTCCCCTCCTCCCGCGTTCTTCTACGTCGCGGAGGGCGCCGCCCCGGGCGACTCAGCGACCTGCGAGGAGGCGAGAGAAGAAGGAAAAGAGAACGAGAACTACGAGAACGACTTGAACGGAAACGACGAAAACGACAAAGACAACGACAGCCACCACCACCAGCAGCAGACCCGTCGCCGCCCCTCCTCCTCCTTCGTCGGGGACGCCGAGGCCCGGAGGAGGCAGCTGGCAGGCCTGAGGAGGAAGTCGGCGATCAGGAGGGGGGCCTCCGCGCCGGCCAACGCATCGTCGAGGGGGCAGAGGAAGGATGCAGGGCAGCAGGGGCATCAGCAGGAGTGAAGATAAAAGGGGGAAGGAAAAGCTTTGTCTTTCTTCTTCTTCTTCTCTCCTTTTCTTCTTCTCTTCTCTCTCTCCGCACCTCTCTCCGCCTCTCTCTTCCGAACGATTGTACTATTGAAACCAAAAGCGCATTGAAAGAGAGAGAGAGAGAGCGCATATTATTAGTTGAAAAAACGGAACAAAAACAAACACAACGAAAAATTTTGAGAGACAGCCAACCCGAAAAGGGAAATTTTGACAACTTCCTGCTAGCCCTTTCTTCCGAATTTCATATTTGAAATCCCCAGTTTACGCAAAGAGGAGCTCGTCATCTGCCAGCATGGTGCGGTTTCGGGCCCTTTCATTTTTCCCACCTCGGTTGTAAAAAGAAAAAACAGTTTTGACAGCAAAAGAGAGAGAGTCTGAAAACGGGTCGGGTTTTTTTTTTCGTTTTTTCTCTCTCTCTCACCAGGCAAACGGCCACTTTCTTGCTTCCCATCCCTCTCCCCTCTCCCTCTCTCCCCCTCTCCCCCTCTTCTTGACGCTTCCAGAGCGTTCCTCGGGGCCCACCTTCCATCCATCGGGCTCCGCGCATCGTTCTCGCGCAGCCCGCAACAAGAATCGGCCCAATCGAAGGAGACATCAGGCTCGAAAAAGACCCCTCGCTCTCTCTCTCCGAAAATGGCCGACGGCGAACCCAACCCCGTCGTCGCCGCCGCCGTCAACAATGACGACGCCCCCGCTGCCGTCGCTCCTGATGCCGCGCCGGCGGAGGCGATCCCGGCCCCCGCGGAGGAGGCTGCCCCTGCTGCCGAGGAGGCCGCTGTGACCGAAGCCCCCGCTGCAGAAGAGGAGGCGCCTGCGGCGGCAGCAGCAGAGGAGCCCGCCGGAGAAGCTGCCGCGGCCGAAGAAGAAAAAGAAGAGGAAAAAGAAGAGGAGGCGCCGAATGCTGCTGCTCCTCCTGCTGCCGAAGGAGAAGCGGCGCCGGATGCTGCCGCTCCTTCTGCCGCCGAGGAGGCCCACGCCGCCGCTCCTCCCGCGGCCCCCGTGCCCCCTCCGATCCCCGAGGGAAGCGTCCAGATCGAGCTCGACGCCGACCTGTCGAAACGCGTCCGCAAGGTGCGTGAGAATCGGGAGAGAGAGAGAGAGAGAGAGAGATAAAAAAGAGTTTCCGCAGCAGCAGCGATGTCAAATCTCGAAAGCTCTCTCTCGCCACCTTCGACCCCCTCCCTCCTCTTCAAACAACCTCACCCTCTCCTCTTTTTTCTCCCTCTCAATTCACCCTCTCAATGCCACCTAATCACCACCACCACCACCACCCACCAACAGGTCCTCTACCGCGTCATGCAGCTCTCGGCTGCCCAGGCCTTCTTTAACGAGCCCGTGGATCCCGACGCCCTCGGGATCCCGGAATACAAGACGGTCGTCAAAAATCCGGTCGACCTGGGGACGATCTCCGACGCGGTGCAGCGCGGCGGCTTCTACTCGTCCCCGGCGCAGGTCGCCGCCGACGTGCGCAGGGTCTGGGCCAACGCCGTCGAGTTCAATGGCCCCGGGCACGAGGTCAGCAGGGCGGCGGAATCGTGCTCCAAGAGCTTCGAGGGGTGGTGGAACTCTGCCAAGCTGGACGACGCCTCGCTGCGGGCCGTGGCCGAGCGCCGCGGCGCCGCGGCGGAGAAGAAGCGGGCTGCCGAGGCTGCGGCGGCCGCGGCGGCGGCGGCGGCGGAGGCCGCGAAGCTCGCCGCCAAGACCCAGAAGAAGGTGCCGCTGTCGCAGAGGCTCTCCTCTGGCGGCGGCATCGGAGGTGGAGGAGTTGGAGGTGGAAGTGGCGGAGGCTTCTTGACTCCCGCCGGGAGCAGCGGGGGAGGAGGTTTCGGCTCCGCGCCCGCGAGCGGCGGGAGCACCCCCCGCGGCAGCGCAGGGGTCTCGCAGGTCCTCGGCCCCGACGGGCTGCCCGTGAAGAAGTCGAGGTCGGGGGCGAGGCCGACTGCCGCTCAGAAGGCGGCCAAGGCCGCCGCGGCAGCCGCCGCGATGGCAAGTGGAGGAGGTGGTGGAGGAGAAGGGGGCTTTTTCGGCTCTGCTCCCCCTCCTCCCCCGACCACTGCCGACCCCGTCCCGCTCGCCAGGGCCCTCGCCGTCGTCACCGCCACCTTAGAGAGGCCCGAGGCGGCTCTCTTTTCGGCCCCCGTGGACGCCGAGGCCCTGGGACTCGTCGACTACCGCGCGGTGGTCAAGAGGCCGATGGATTTGGGGACGGTCGCCGCAAAGCTCAGGGCCGCCGCCGCTCGAGGGTGGACCCCACCTCTGCCCTTTGGAGGGTTTGGTGGCCAGGCGGGCGCGGCGGCGCTTCTGGATGACGTGCGACAGGTCTGGCACAACTGCCGGCTCTACAACGCCCCGGGTTCGGAGATCGACGCCGCCTGTGGAGCGGCCGAGGCGTTCTTCTGCGCCGCGTGGAACGCAGCCAAGCTGAGCCCGAGGGCCGTTGCGAGGAAGGCGCCCAGCGGTGAGGGCGCTGCGGCGGAGAGGAGGGACAGGGCTGGAGGGGGCGTCGCTGCGGGGGCCGGGAAGGGTGCCCCGGGGCAGCAGAGGAGGAAGAGCAGCGGCGACGGAGCAGGGTCGGCGGCGGCAAAGAGGGCCAAGAGCGACGCTGCCGCTGCTGCTGCTATCGCTGCTGCCGCCGCCGCTGCCGCTTCTGCGGCTGCCGTTCAACCTCCTCTTCCTCAGGAAACCATGCAGCAGCAGCAGCAGTTCCACGCAGCTCCTGCCGCGGCGGCGCTGCCCCCCGCGGCGCCGTCGCCGCTGGTTCCTGCATTCGACCAGCTCGCGCCGCCGCCGCCGCCCGCTCCCGTTGCTGCTGCTCCCGTCGCTGCTGCTCCCGCCGTTCCGGAGCAGCCCGCCTTCACCGCGCCTGCTCCTCCCGCCGTGCCCGCCGCAGCAGACGCGCCGGCGCCTCCGGCTCTCGCTCCCGCGCCCGAAGAGCGCCCCGTGCCCCCCGGGCCGGAGCCGCTGGCGCCCCCTCCTGCTCCCGCATCCGCCGCTGTTGCCAGAGGAGAGGAGGAAGGAGCGCCGAGCGCCGCCGAGGCCGCCGCGCTCGCGGCGGGAGCCCAGCTCGAAGCCAGCAGGGCCGCCGCGGCCGCCGCCGCCGCGGGAGCGCAGGCTGCCGCCGACGAGGCCGCGGCGGTGACCGCGAGGGTCCAGCAGCAGGAGCAGGCGGTCGCCGCGGCCGACGCCGCGGCGAGGGGCGCGCTGGCCGCGGCGCCGCTCGAGGCGTGGAACGGCGGAGTCGGAGTCGGAGGTGGAGGAGCTCCCGGGAGCGATGCTGCTGCTGCCGCTGCGGCTGCTGCTGCTGCTGCTGCCCCGCAGGTCCCCGACACGCCTCCCTCTGCCTCGAGGCCCGCGGCCCCCGCAGCGGCGCCGGAGGTCGCAGCGGCGCTCTTCCCGCCCGCTCCGGGAGGCGAAGCTGCTGCTGCTGCTGCTCCCGCCGATCCGGCGGCGGCTTCGATGTTTTCTTCTTATCTCGCCACCAACGCCGCCGCCGCTGCTGCTCCAGTCCCTCCGCCGGCGCCGCAGCCCATGGAGGCGCCTCCGCCCTCGGGCGGAGGGCAGTGAAGAAGGAGAAGAAGAGGGCTGTTTCTTTGGGTTTTTTTGGTGGGGGGGGAGGGGGGAGGAGAGAGATAACAAAAAAAAGGAGAGGTTCAAAAAAAAAAGTTTCGATCAAAAAAAAACACCAACGTCGATACAAAAAGAACAACAACAAATTCACAAAAGCGCGCTTTTGCTTTTGCTTTTGCGCGCAACGCCACTTTCTCAATCCGGGGGAGAAAGTGGGAAAAGAGAGAGAGAACGAGAGAGAGAGAAGAAAAGAGAGAGAGTTCATTTTACTTAACAAAGAGAGAGAGAGAGAGAGAGCGTGTCCTTCTTCGCCTTCCTTCCTTCCTTCCTTCCTTCCTTCCTTGAATTACAAAAGAGAGAGAGAGAGAGAGAGAGAGAGAGAGAGAGAGTTCGTGTTTCTTTTGGCGTTTTTTGGAGTGTAAGAACGGAGAGAAAAAGAGAGACCACGAGAGAGATGAGTGAAATGGAAGGGAAAAAAAAAAGATGAGAGAGAGAGGAGGTCGAGGTCGAACAAGGTATCATTTTTTCGAAGAGAGGAGAAAGGCATTCGCTCTTCTCCTCTTCTTTCTTCTTTTCTCTCCGTCTCTCTCTCTTCTCCGTCTTTCTCGAAAATGGGCACAGGCGCCTCTCGCCTCGTCGGCGGCGGAGCGCAAGGCGCGTCCATGGCCGACGACAACGGAGCAGCATTGACGGCGGCGGGGAACGGCGAGGACCCGAACAACGCCCAAGAAGGCGACAAGGCTCGATTGCCGGCGACTGCGACGACGCCATCATCGCCGGCGCCGCTCTCGGAAGAGGACCGCGCCTCGGCCGTGGCCGCGGCCGCGGTCGCCTCCGCCTTCGGCCTGGAGAACTTTGGCAACACCTGCTACTGCAACAGCGTTCTGCAGGTAAGAGAGAGAAAGAGGAAAAACAGAGGGGAGAAGAAAAGAGAGGAGAGAAGATGGATGATGAGATCGATCTAAAACTTTTTTCTTTTTTTTTCCGCTCATCAAAATCCTCGACCCCGCTCTTTCCAACCCGCTCCAGGCCCTCTACTACTGCCGCCCCTTCCGGGACCGCCTCCTCGAGCACCACGCCTCCACGAGTGGTGGAGACGGGGACTCGCTGCTGGACGCCCTGGGCGACCTGTTCTCGCAGGCGCATGCCGCCAGCGAGGCTGCCGCGGCGAGGGCGAGCTCTTCCCTTTCCTCTTCCTCTTCTTCCGCTTCTGCCTCTTCTGCTGCTGCGCACGCCGCCAGCTCCGTCGCCTCCGCCGCCAGCAGCTTCCTGCCGAGCCTGCTTGCCGGCGCCGCGGGGCGCACCAGCGCGCTGACGAACGCTGTCGGCGGCGGAGGAGGAGGCGGAGGAGGTGGAGGTGGGGGGCCTCTGGGAGGAAATGGAGGAGGAACCGGAGGAGGGAACTTTGGCGGGAGCCGTCGCGGGGCTGTCCTGGCCCCGAAGCGCTTCGTGCAGCGTCTCAAGAGGGACAACGAGGCCTTTAGGTCGTTTATGCACCAGGTACAGAGAGAGGGAGAGAGAGAAGAAGCGAGTTGTTCTCTCTTTTTCCGTTTCGCTTTTTTTTTGCTCACTTTCTTCTTTTTTTTTCTTTCTCTCCTTTCTCTCCTTTCTCTTCTTTCTCGTTCCAATTCCAAAACCTCTTCAGGACGCCCACGAGTTCCTCAATTACCTTCTCAACGACTGCGTCGAGACCTTGCAGAAGGAGGCAAAGGAGAAGGCGGAGGCGGAGGCGGCGGCGGCAGCGGGAGGAGCTTCTTCGTCTCCAGCGCCGCCGCCTGCGCCAGCGAGGAGGGGCCTTCTCTGGGGCCGAGGAGGAGGAGGAGCAGCAGCGGCAGCAGCAACAGCAGCAGCAGCAGCTTCTTCTCCCGCTGCCTCCCCCTCGCCCCTCAAGGCAGCTACAGCGGCTTCTTCTCCCTCCCCCGCTGCGAGCCCCAGGGCAGCAGCCAGCCCCGAGGTAAGAGTTAGTCATCCTAGTAACGAACAGGAAAAACCTAGCCAACAAGATCCAACCAAGACCTGGATCGACGATGTCTTTCGCGGCACGCTCGTCTCCGAGACCCGCTGCCTCGCGTGCGAGGCCTCGACGCAGAGGTCCGAGCCCTTTTACGACCTGTTTTTGGAGGTGGCCCCCGACACTTCCTTGACTTCCTGTCTCAGGACCTTCAGCAAGGTCGAGACAATGGGCGGCGACGACAAGCTCCACTGCGAGAAGTGCGGGAGGCTGCAGGAAGCCCAGAAGAGGCTGCGGGTCCTGGCCCTGCCCAAAGTTCTGTGCCTTCACTTGAAAAGGTTCAAGTACCTTATGGGAGGAGATGGGAACAACGCCAACGGGGGCTACTACAGCGCGCCGAGGATGCGCAAGCTCGGCCACCGGGTCGCGTTCCCCCGAGAGCTCCGTCTGGGTCCCGTGGTCGCTTCTGCGGGCTGTCCCGACGCCGACGCGACGCTTCGCCTGACGGCGGTGGTGGTTCACGTCGGGGCGGGGGCGAGCCACGGGCACTACATTGCCTTCGTGAGGGTGCGGAAGGCGGGGAAGGGGAAGAAGGAGGAGAGGAAGGGAGAAGAGGAGGCGAGGGAGGAGAAGAGGAGGTCGAGGAGGAGGAAGGGGAAGAAGAAGAAGAAGGGAGGAGGCGCCACCGCCGCTCCTCCTCGCCCCCTCGACGATGAGTCTTCCGAGGAGGAAGAAGACAAGATGGACGAGGACCGAAAGGAAGGGAACGAGAGCAGCGGGAGTGAAAGCGAGGAGAGCGGGAGCGGAAGCGGGAGCGAGGGCGACGACGACGCAAGCGACGACGAAGAAGAAGAAGAAGAAGAAGAAGAAGAAGAAGAAGAAGAAGAAGAAGAGAGCTCTGACTCCGATTCCGACTCCGATTCCTATTGGCTGCTACTCGACGACGACGCCGTCGAGAGGGCGGCCCCCGGTGCCCTGGCCGCCACCTTCGGGGCCACGAGAGGCGGGTCCTTTGGAGGGGTGGACCACGGGTACATCCTGATGTACGAGCGGTGCGACTCCTGAAAAGGTTTACAGTTTTGATTTTTTTGACTTTTTTCGGGGTTTTTTTTTTTTCGTGCTCGACCTCGACGCGCGCCGCTGGCGGCGGCGGTAGAGGGGTCGGTCGGGTTCGAGAGCTTTCATTGTAAAAATAGGAAATACTGCTTTTTTTCTTCTTCGCACTCTTTCGTTCTCTTGTTCTTCCTCTCTTGTGTGTGTTAATGAGGCGGCGATTGGAAGCTGGGGAAAGGAGAGGGAGAGAAAGTTTGATGGTGAAAAAAAAAATGACTTTCTCCTCTTCTGTTTTTGCAATTTTCTGATTCTCTCTCTCTCTCAACTTTCACTCCTCCGTGCTGTCCCCCTGCACGGTCACCGTCAGCTCACGCGGAGTGCCGTGGTCGCGGAACTCCGCCAGATAGACCCCTGTTTCGATTTTGATTTTGATTTTTTGGAAACTTTTTCTTCTTTGTTATCCTCATCCCAAAAGAAACACCTCTCTCTCCCTCTTTCCCTCTCTCCCTTTCCCCTCCCCCTCTCTCTCACCCTGCCAGGTCCCGAGACCAAGCTTCCCGTCAGTGACTGGCAGCGTCACCGAGGACCCCAGCAGCGAGCTCTTGCAGTGGGCAGGCATGTCGTCGAAGCCTTCGTCGGTGTGGATCCAAGGAGCGTTTTTTCCTTCCGGGACAACCAAATTCAGGAAAGTCTCCATGTCTGCCCTGACGTCGGGGTCGGCGTTCTCGTTGACCGTCAGGGCGGCGCTGGTGTGCCGGATGAAGATGTGAACCGTGCCCGCCTTGAAAGTTCGCAGTTTCGCGCCGCCGGCGTCGGCCACGTAGCGCGTGATGAGGTGGCAGCCTCGCTTGGCGGCCGGGAGGTGCACAGGGAACTGGTAGACCTGGATAGGTTGTTTTTAATTCATTTGCCTCTTAGTTAGATAGGGCGTGGAGAGGCAAGCGCGGGGGTGTTTGCGCGGCCCGCGGGGCCTGAGGGGAAGGTCGAAAAGGTCTCGGGGTCGAGAGAGATCGAGAGATCGAACGCCGAGAAAATCTTCTTCAATCCTTCGCGCTCTGCTTCTTCTTCTCCTCCCTGCTTCGGAGATCGCCTCTCCTATACTTGAGATGCAAAGATGACATCGATCTTTACCTTGAAGGCCATTTTTCCGTAATTCAGAAGAGCTTTGGCGAGCGAGGAAAGGTACGGAGAAAGGTTGCTCCCTCTTTCTTTTCTCTCTGGCGGCGAAAAATGGAGAAGTCGGCGTCGTCGCTGAGCAAGCCAGAAAAAGAAAAAACTCTTCTCTCTCTTCGCGACGCCTCAATTGCGTCGACCACTGTTGCGCTCCTTTCTCTCTTCTTCTTCTTCTTCTTCTTCTTCTTCTTCTTCTTCTTCTTCTTCCTCCAGCGCATACGCATCAAGACATCGACATACTCTGCTGAATTGCTCGCGATGGGAACGGGAGGGGCCCTCGTCGGCGCCTCGTCCCTGGAGTTTCTCGCCGGGGCGTCGTCGCCGTCGAGGAATGTTGACGAAGCTGCATCTCCGTCCTCAAGTTCTTCTTTCTCCCCTCCTTCTTCTTCTTCTTCTTCTGTGCCCCCCAGGGCTCTAGGCCACTCCGGATCCTTCGTGGCGCACGACGCAGCAGAGGCAGACGAGTACCACCCTGGAAAATGGAAGATAGTCGACAGCCGTGGCGGCGGCGGGGAGGGCAACGGAGGAGGAGGACGCATCCGTCGCTTTTTCGGTTCTTCTTCTTCGACCTCGACCTCGACCTCTTCCTCTCCTCCTCTTCCTCCTCACCGCGCCGTCCCGGACGCGGCCACGCTCGCCGACGACTGGCAGCACTGGTCCCTGACCGCGCCCTTCTCGGAGCTGCTCGCGGCAGTCCTCGGGGCTTACGCGGCGGTCGCGCTGCTCTTCGCCGCGGCGCTGGCTCTTTTTGCGCAAAGCCCGCTTTCGTCGTCGAAAAACTCTTCCTTTTCTTCGACTTCGAGCTCTTCTTCAAGCAGCAACCTCTTCCTCGACAGCGGCGGCGCCCCTTTACCTGGAAGAGCCCCTTCCCCGACCTCGCCAGAGGCCCTGCTGTGGTTCTCGGTCACGAATCTAGTGACATGCGGCTACGGGCATTTACTCCCGGTCTCGAGACCGGCCCTGCTCGTCTCGATGCTCGAGCAGCTCTGCGGGATTTTGCTGGCGTCGCTGACGCTGGGCGCCCTGGTTGCCAGGGCCCAGCTCCCGCGGGCCAGGCTGCTGTTCTCGAGGGTGGCGCTGCTGACGGCCAGGGACGGGGAGCCGCATTTGGTCTTCCGCGTCTGCTCGACCCGTAGGGGCTTTGCTGCCTCGCCCGAGATCAGGGCGCGGCTCGTGTCTCGCGCCCCTCCGACCTCCGAGGGGGAAATCCTTTGGTCCGAAAAGGAATTAGTTCTCTCGAGCCCGCCGACGACGGAGCTGAAGCCGGTCGAGACGCTGGCGCACAGGATAGGGAGCAGGAGCCCACTCTACGGCGTTCGCAAGGCCGATCTGGCCTCGACACCCTGCCTCGTCGCCGTGACGATCTCCGCCGTCGACGCGGAGACGCGCGCGCCGCTGCTGGCGAAGCATGTTTATTCCTTGCCGCGGGACGCCGTGTGGGGGGTCAGGTTCGCGGAGGTGCTCCGGGTGGTCGAGGAAAAAGAGGATGAAGGAAGGGGGTTCTTCTTCTGGCAGCGGAGGCAAGGAGCGGGAGGAAACCAAAGGCGCCGGCGCTCGCTCGTCGTCGACCTCGCTCGGTTCCACGAGACGCTGCCGCTCGCCGGGGCCACCGCCACGACCGTGGTTGCGGGCGCTGCTGCTTCTGCTCCTTCTGCTCCCGATCCTGACTCTGCAAGGAAGAGGAGCTCCGCGGCGCTGTCGACGGACAGGGTTCGCTCGGGGCTCGAGAGGCCGATAACAACGACGGCGACGACAGCAGCGACAGCGACGGCGACGACGGCGACGGCACCGGCAGCTCCCGCCGCTTCCCCGACCCCGAGGCCCCCCCAAAAAGAGAAAGAGTGGCCCTGTGCCGAGTTCGGAGGCGCCGCCGCGGTGATCCAGAAGGACAAGGACAAGGGAAAGGAGAAGAGGGCCGTCGTCTCCATCTCCTCGGCGCCGCCGTCGCTGCTGGCGCCGAAGGAGAAGGAGGAGAGAGACAAGGACAAAGACAGCAGCAGCGGCAGCGACGACAACGGCGGCGGCGACGACGAGGAGCTCCTGGCGCCGCTCGACGAGGGAGACGCCGAGGCCTGCTCTCGGAGGGCAATGGGGTCGCTGCCGTCGCTGGTCCCGCCTCCGCCTCCGCAGGGAAGCGGAGAGGAGGAGGAGGAGGACAAAGGCGGCGAAAGCTCCATCTCCGCTTCCTCCGCCTCCGCCTCCGCCGCCTCCTCTTCCTCTGCGGACGCCGCCGCGCTCCACGCCAAGCTCTCCCGCGTCTCCAGGGCGGTCCACGAGGAGTCCGCGGCGCTGGGGCTCGTCGAGGCCACCCCTTCGATGCTGGCGTCGGAGCTGGCGGGGGGCTTGCTGTCGCGGCTGGTGTCGCGCGGCGCGAGGGAGGCCGCCGCGGCGGCGGTGGCGGCGGCCGCGGCGACGCCGGCGGGGATCGCCGCCGCCGCCTCGGTGAGGGGGAGGAGGAGCGTGGCGCTGCCTCCGTCCGCCTTCGGGGCAGCTGCTGCCGCTGCTGCTCCTGCTCCTGCAGCTTTCCCGCGCCCGCGCTTGACGGTGCTTCCGGTCTCTCCCTTCTGCAGCGGCGGAGGGAGCGGGGGCGGGAGCGGTGGGAGCGGGAGCGTGAGAGCTGCTGCTTTGTCGTCTTCTCCTTCGACCTCCAACGCTGCTGCTATTAATGCTGCCGCCGCTCCGCTGGCGACCAACTCGCTCTCTTCTGCCCTCTCCTCGACTGGGGCGGTCTACGAAGGGAGCGAGAAGGGGACAAGGCAGCAGCAGCAGCAGCAGCAACGGCCAGCTCTCCCTTCGCCGTTCGCCTTGGCGGCTGCGACGACGACGACTGCGGCGAAAGAAGAGCAAAGCAGCGACTTCACCGCTGCTGGCGCTCCCCCGCCCGGCTTCCCGGCCCCTCCCATCAGCCCCTTTGCAAGCTGCGAGATCAAAGACGACGATGGCGGGAACCCGCTGCTGCTCTCCGGGAGCGGGACGGGGTCCTTGCTCGGCAGCAGGAGGGCGACGGCGGCGGCGGCGCCCGCTTCTTCTTCCGCTTCCGCTGCTGCTGCCGCTGCTGCCGCCGCTGCTGCCGCCACGAAAGCGTCCGCCGACGTTGTCGAAGCCGCGGCGAGGCTGTCGTCGCCGTGCTCGAGCGGCGGGCCGTGACGCTACTCGTTTTTTTTTCTTTCTTTGCGAGTTTTCGTTTTCTTCTTCTCTTCTCGCTGCAGGAGAGAGAGAGAAAGAGCAATTGTTCTTCTGTTTCCGTTGTCTTTTCTTCACTCGAGATTCACTTGTAACTATTTGGTTCCGTTGCGCGCGCATTCCACAAAATCAGGAGGGAGAGAAAGAGACAGTGAGATAAGAGCGAGAGAAGCGAAAGCGAAAGTCGAGAGAAGAAAGAACCGTGATAGGTCTTTTTTCTTTTCCTTTTCTTTGAAAGTAGGAGCTCTGGTTCCCCGCGTCACACGGCGAAGAGCTGTTAAATCAAATGTTACACGGGATTTAAGGGATGTTTCGACAATGAGGAGTTGTTGGGCGCCCGAGTCTTAGTTGTTGAGGGGAAGGGGGGGGGGGGGAAGAAAAAAAAGGCCCCAAGGGAAAAAATGTGTTTGAAAACTTGG
>Ga0114918_10001067_pt1 | contig 24293 bp, 14 predicted proteins | sample LantaG_FD_87015 | JGI IMG/M metagenome (GOLD analysis project Ga0114918, IMG submission 87015) | Deep subsurface microbial communities from Baltic Sea to uncover new lineages of life (NeLLi) - Landsort_02402 metaG | ecosystem: Environmental > Aquatic > Marine > Oceanic > Sediment | place...
GCGGGATATGGGGCATTCGTCCGATTTGCAGCCATCTTCGCGTTGTTCCCGATTTCTGCCACTGGCGCGGATTGTTCGTAATGGCCAGCGACCAGATCGATCATGACGAGGGCCAGCCCCAATCGGGTTTGTGGTTCGGCAATATTGACGACCTCTGGTCGATGGGCAAGCCCGCCGGCTGGGGCGGACCATGGTGGGAAACGCCCGTAAAAGCCGGCACGGTTTCCGACCCCTTCCTGATGACCGGCTTCGATAAGAAAGTTGTGCATTTGGCTCACGAATCAAACCGGCAAGTGTCGTTCACGGTCGAGGTGGATTTTTTGGGTAATGGATCGTGGAAGAAATACGCATCCTTAAGCGTACCTGCCAAAGGTTACGTGCATCACGAATTCCCGGACGGTTTCTCGGCCCATTGGGTTCGGGTCAGCGTCGATCAGGATTGCACTGCGACGGCGTACTTTATGTACAATTAACTTAAAGGGGATTTTGCCGTTTCGCATTCTCCGCCTGATTTTGAAAAAACGGTTGACGCCGGGTATCAGGATGTGTTATTGAAGATTGCCGGAAGGGTGTATAGAAATTTAATCATATGGGATATAAAGGAGTAAGCGATATGGAGCACGCACAGCAAAAACTAAGGGTTGTTGTAATTGGCGCTGCGATTTTGCTTTTTGCCCTGGCGTCGAGACCGGTTGCTGCACAGGATTTGGCGGCTTTCGAGAAGCGGATGACGGAATTCACGCTGGACAACGGGCTGAAATTCCTTGTCCTCGAACGGCATGAGGTTCCGGTGGTTTCGTTCCATATCTACGCTGACGTCGGAGCCGTCGATGAGGACAGGGGAATCACGGGCCTGGCGCATCTGTTCGAGCACATGGCGTTCAAGGGAACTAAAACCATCGGCACAAAGAATTACCAGGCCGAAGCCGAGGCGATGGCCAAAATAGACGAGGCGTTCCTGGCGCTGAAGGCCGAGCGCAGGAAGGGTGATAAGGCTGACAAGGCCCGGCTGGAAGAGTTGCAGAGCCGGCTCAAAGGGGCCCAGGAGGAAGTCCAGCAGTACCTGATTCATGATGAGTATGAAGAAGTCTTCTCGCGCGAAGGCAGCTCTGGTTTCAATGCTTATACGAGCCAGGATGCGACCCAGTACATAGTCAGCCTTCCGTCGAACAAAGTGGAACTCTGGATGGTGATGGAATCGGACCGGTTCGCCAATATTGTGCTCAGGGAGTTTTACAAGGAGAAGGATGTGGTCATGGAAGAACGGCGGCTTGGTGTTGAGAGCCAGCCGGTAGGGCGTCTGCTCGAAGAATTTATGGGCATCGCTTATAAGGCCCACCCGTATGGGGATCAGGTCGTCGGCCACATGAGCGATTTGGAGACGATAACCCGTGCCGAGGCGGAGGCCTTTTTCAAGAAGTATTATGGGCCGAGCAACCTGACGATCGCGATTGTGGGGGATGTGGACCCCGGCCGAATCAGGGAGCTTGCAGAGAAATACTTTGGCAGGATTCCGAGTGGTCCCAAACCCGATCCTGTTGAGACGGTGGAGCCGCCGCAGTTGGGGCAGCGAAGCGTGGTTGTGGAGGACCCTGCTCAGCCGTTCGTTCTGATAGGCTACCATAAACCGAGCATTCACCATCCTGATGATGCCGTGTTCGATGCCATCACGGATATAGTGGGGATGGGCCGGACGTCCCGGCTGTACAAGAGCCTTGTGAAGGAGAAGAAGATCGCCGTGTATGCATCCGGATTTCAGGGGATGCCCGGCTACAAGTATCCGAGCCTGTTTTTGTTTTATGCCGTGCCGGCCAGGGGGCGCACGAACCATGAATGTGAGGAGGCAATCGATTCGGAAATAGAAAGGCTGAAGAGCGAGTTGGTTTCACCGGAGGAGTTGGCCAAGGCAAAAACACGGGCACGGGCGAGCCTGGTCAGGCAGCTCGCCTCCAACTCAGGGCTGGCGGCCCAGTTGACATTTTATCAGGTCGTTACCGGCGATTGGCGAGACCTGTTTCGACAGCTTGACAAAATTGACAAGGTGACGGCTGAGGACATCCAGCGTGTCGCAGCCGAGTATTTTACGACCAGGAATCGCACTGTCGGTATTATCGAGACAACGGTAGCTGCGAATCAATAATTAGAAGGGAGTGTCACTATGACAGGCCATAGATCATTACTTATCAAGTTTGTGCTTTTCTCATCGCTTGGATTAGTCCTTTTGTGGTCCGGCTGTGCCGAACAACAGGTGACCGATTACAAGATTTTGAAATATCCGAAGCTGGGGGATATCGAGGTCCCTGAGGTCCAGCAGGTGACGTTAGCCAACGGGATGCGTTTGTTCCTGTTGGAAGATCATGAACTGCCGCTTGTAAATGTCTCTGTAATGATTCGGGCCGGGTCGGTATATGAGCCGGCCGAGAAGATCGGTCTGGCGTCGATCACGGGCCAGGTGATGCGAACGGGCGGTACGGCGAGCAGGACCGGCGATGAAATTGATGAGGAGCTCGAGGCTATTGCAGCTTCGGTGGAGACGGGAATCGGGCTGAACTCGGGCTCTGCTTCCATGTCGGTGCTCAAGCGCGACCTTGACAAAGGGCTCTCGGTTTTAGCCGATGTGCTGATGAATCCGGCTTTTCGCGAAGACAAGATCCAGCTTGCGAAGATGCAGGCTGCCAGTTCTATTTCCCGGCGCAATGATTCTGTTGGGGCGGTTGCCGGGCGAGAGTTCGATAAGCTCATTTACGGCGCAGATAGCGTCTACGCCAGGCACATTGAGTACGCCACTATCGGCAGCATTACTCGGGACGATCTTGTTGCGTTCCACCGGAAGTACTTCGGTCCCAACAATGCGATGCTTGCCGTGTGGGGTGACTTCAATACGAAGGAGATGATCGAGAAGATCGAGCAGGCATTCGATAAATGGGAGAAGGTCGATCTTCAGTTGCCCGGGGTGCCTGAAGTCAAGTACGAGTTTCGCAAGACGGTCAGCGTGGTCCGCAAAGACGATGTCAATCAGTCGAATGTATACATGGGGCATATCGGGGGCCTGCGCAGTGACCCCGATTTTTTCGCGCTGATTGTGATGAACAAAATTCTGGGCGGCGGATTCACTGGGCGACTGTTTAAGAATATTCGCTCACGCGAGGGGCTGGCCTATTCGGTTTACGGCAGTTATTCGGCCAACTATGATTATCCCGGCGAATTTTACGTTGGGTGCCAGACCAAGTCCGAAAAGACAGTTTATGCAATTCAAGCGATGCTAAGAGAGGTTGAAAAGATCAGGGAAGGCGAAGTCACCGATGAAGAGCTTGCCCTGGCGAAGGACAGTTTTCTTAACTCTTTCGTCTTCAACTTCGATACGAAGGGCGAGATTGTCAACCGCCTTATGGTTTACGAGTATTTTGGCTATCCGGCGGATTTCCTGCTGAAGACTAAGGCCAATGTGGAAAAGGTCACTAAAGCCGATGTCCTGCGGGTTGCCCGAAAGCACCTGCATCCGGATAAGCTGCAAATCCTGGCCGTCGGCCGGCCCGATGACTTCGACGAGCCGCTTTCGGTACTGGGGCCGGTCAACGAAATCGATATCACGATTCCGCAGCCAAAACAGTGAATGCCCGGAAACGCTGTTGAATAGTGTGAAGAAAAGGCATGGCAGCGCGCGTGTCAAAAACCGACCGCCAGCGATGCTCGCTGGGCCTCTTGATGCTGCATATTATCTAATACTTATTCCTTCTTCGTTTATTTTTTTATTTGCCTCTTCCACACAAAGCCGCCATAATATTCCCCATAGAGATACCTCCGATGAAGATGCGATGAGTGGATTAGAGCCCTGCGCGATCCGAAAAGATGTGGTGAGAAAGGAAAATGGGGGGCCGTCCCGTAGTCTCCTACGGGTAGCCGGCGGCATGAATCGCACTTGCGGCAGTGGGTAGAACAGTGATTTCGGAGCAAAGAAGAGGAAGTCTCGGATGGCTAAGATAATTGGGATAGATTTGGGCGCGACGAACTCCGTGGTGGCCGTAACGGAGGGCTCTTCGCCAAAGATCCTGGTGAACGCTTCGGGCTCGCGGCTGACGCCTTCGGTCGTCGGCTTCACCGAAAAGGGAGAGCGACTGGTGGGTCGTATCGCCAAGCACCAGCAGGTGACTAATCCGGAGAACACGATTTTTTCGATAAAGCGTTTCATGGGCCGGCGTCACAACGAGGTCGCCGCCGAAGAGAAAATCGTCCCTTACAAAATTACCGGCGGACCGAACGAGCTGGTCAAGGTCAACGTCCGGGGCAAGGAATATACGCCGCCGGAGATCTCGGCCATGATACTCCAGGATATCAAGAAGACCGTCGAGGATTATTTAGGCGAAAAGGTGACGAACGCCGTGATAACCGTGCCGGCCTACTTCAACGATTCGCAGCGCCGGGCGACCAAGGACGCCGCCAAGATCGCGGGGCTTGAGGTCGAGCGGATCATCAACGAGCCAACTGCGGCTGCCCTGGCCTACGGGCTTGAGAAGAAAAAGAATGAAAAGGTCGCCGTCTTCGACTTTGGCGGCGGGACATTCGATATTTCGATTCTCGATATCAGCAACAACGTTTTCGAAGTGCTCAGCACCAACGGTGATACACATTTGGGTGGCGACGATCTGGATGCGGTCCTGATCAACTATCTGGCCGATGAGTTCAAGAAAACCGAGGGTATCGACCTGCGTCAGGACCCGATGGCCCATCAGCGTCTGAAGGAAGCCGCCGAAAAGGCAAAGTGCGAGTTGAGTACGCAGGTTGAAAGTACGGTCAATCTGCCGTTTATCACTGCCGACGCCTCCGGCCCGAAGCACCTGCAGATTACCATCAGCCGCAGCAAGTTCGAATCGCTTGTCGAGCCCATCTTTGAACGGCTTAAGACTCCATGTCGCAAAGCGATCGACGATGCCAAGCTCAAAGCCGGTGATATCGCAGAGGTGCTGCTCGTCGGCGGTTCGACAAGGATTCCGAAAGTCCAGCAGATCGTCAAAAGCATCTTCGGCAAAGAGCCGAACATGAGCATCAATCCGGATGAGGTCGTTGCGGTCGGTGCAGCCATTCAGGGAGCAGTGCTTGCAGGTGACGTGGGCGTTAAGGATATTCTACTCCTGGACGTTACGCCGCTTTCGCTGGGCGTCGAGACGTTGGGCGGAGTTATGACCAAGTTGATCGAACGGAACACGACAATTCCAGCGAGTAAGAAAGAAGTGTTCTCGACGGGCGTCGACAGCCAGACGGCGGTGGATATCCACATCTTGCAGGGCGAACGCGAGTTCGCGCGGGACAACCGCACGTTAGGGCGCTTCCAGCTCACGGACATCCCGCCGGCACCGCGCGGCATTCCGCAGATCGAGGTGGCCTTTGATATCGATGCCAACGGCATCCTGAACGTTTCCGCCAAGAACCTTGAAACCGGGAAAGAGCAGTCCATCGAGATCAAGTCAAGCCCTGCATTGAGCGAGGAGGAGATGAGCAGGATGGTGCGCGCCGCCGAGTCCCACGGTGAACCGGTGGCGCAAGGCGCGCCCTACCAAACTGTGGGACAGTCATCGTCTTCTGAGCGGCCTAAGGACAAATCAGAACTGTCCAAGCGATGGTGGCAATTCTGGAAGCGTGGGCGTAGCACAGCAGGCAGGATTTTCGTCTGCGGTTACTTTGTAACGCCGGGGAGCCAACTGCACCGCCGCGCGGTTGAAATTTTGGGCCTTGGAATGGATCAAAAGCTGGAAGAGGATGTGAATGTCGAGTTCCCCGACGCTGAAGTCATCGACCGCTTGGTGTGCGAATGGACAGTGCATGGTCATGGTGTTGTCACAGAAGAGCAGCGGCAGGCCATGCATTGCCGGGAGAAGGAAATCGGGCAAGCGCTGTACGACTTGGGCGGCATCGACCTGATGGAACAGGTCGCGCTCAAACTGATCCATGCTGGTCGCGCGTACGAGAGCGATTTCTTTTACTGGGGAGGGATTGGCGGCTGGCAAATCTGATCGCCTGCCGCTCAAGTCAGGGGATCTTCGGGGTCATATCTTGAATTAGAGGAAGATTAGAGTCACGTCCTTTATTACGATTTCTTTGTTCAATCGGTTTTCTCCTAAAGGGGGGTATCCACTTAACGCAAGTACCTCTACATATTGTGGTTTCCTTGCACAAGCAGGCGGTATGGTAATGGGGCCGTCGCAACTGCTTGCTCCATCAGCCGGTAGAATAGCATTCCTCGCGAACGGGACGCACGACGGTTGAAGCGGAACGTGTATTCGTCAAGGTAGTAGTCAAGATGCTTACCACTGACAGCGCCTTGATGAGTGCCCAGCAACCACCGCTTCAACAGCGAGGCAATTCGGTGTGCACCGGGCATCGCAACGTGGGCTGGGTCTCCACTGTCAGACAGGACAGTCTTGCTGTGCTTGTAGCCTTGCCTGTGTAGGTCATTGTAGCCACTCCAACCATCCGTCAATATCTCTGATCCCTGTTCAACAACATCGCAAACAAAAGGTACGAGGCTCACGCCTTTGACGTCAGGGATACGTCGCATTCGTATACGTCCAAATCCCATCGGAGAATGTACCTCAACGCCGATAACCACGATCTGCTTCTTTTCGGAGCCACGGCCTCGTTTACTGCCGCTTTCGCTACCACCGACGTATGTCTCGTCGACCTCTACAGGCCCATGGAGACGTTCCCGGCCCGGTCGAACCATGGCCCGTCTCAATTTGTGCAGCCACGTCCAGGCTGTCTGATAACTGCCCAGACCAAGCATACGCTGAAGACCAAGTGCGCTGGCCCCATGTTTCTGACTCGTCATGAACCACATTGCGGCAAACCATGTTTTCAACGGACTGCGAGTTCGCTCGAATATGGTCCCCGCTTTGACTGAAATCTCGCCTTCGCATTGTGGACAATGAAGGTACCCTCGCGCAGTTACCCATGGCGATGTCTTGGAGCCACACCGCGGACAATTGAATCCCTGGGGCCAACGAAGCCGAAAAAGATAGTTGCGGCAGGAAGTTTCATCAGCGAACCATCTCTCGAACTCCTGGTAAGTGCGTGGGTAATCTATCCCTGCCACGGGTACCGGTTTAGCTTTCATGGGTATCTATACTACATCTTGTACTTACTTGCGTCAAGTGGATACCCCCCTTTCTCCTATTTGCTTTCTATGAGATTAGCTACAGGAACCATCAGGACGGCATGAGGCCACGTAAAGCTTGGTATTGCAAGATAGGCCCCAAGAACCCGAAAATAGCCTTCCGCCCTGAGCCTATTCGGTTCCGTTCAGAGCATGCCCTGAGCGTGTCGAATGCCGGAAAAAGCGGGCTCAGCCCTTAGTTTAATGTCTAACGCCGAATTCAGAGCCAGCCTATGAGATGGCAGACGCCGGAGAAGCGGTGGTGGCAGATGGAGCAAGTTTGTAGCGAACGAACAGGCATGTGACTCATTCCGGCTGCTGGTCCCGCCACATCCAGGTTGTGCGTCGGAGAAGAGATGCGAGGTGAAAAAATCTTGCCGCTGTGTTTGGCTGTGGATATGATGGATAGGACCCCGGCAGGCTGCTGACGCTCGAAGATCTCCGTGGACAGATTGAGGCTAGCAGATGACGTACAATAGCTGGCATTGTTGAGCCTGATTTACTGTCGAAGGGTCCGGCGCATTCAGCTTCCTCAGATCAAGCCGGCTTTTTCACGGTTGACACTGTTTCATGTGCTTCATATACTGCGGTATCATGTTCTTATTAAGGAGAATGACTATGGGCAAACAAACCAGGAGAGAATTCATTAAGTTGATGGGTCTGACGGCGGCTTCTGCGGGAGCGTCCTGCCTGCTGCCGGGTTGTGCCGGTACGAACTCGATGGCTGGAGCGCGAAAGAATCAGCCGAACATCATTTATATTCTGGCCGACGATTTGGGTTATGGCGATTTGGGCTGCTACGGCCAGAAGATAATCAAAACGCCGAATATCGACAAACTCGCGGCCGAGGGGATGCGCTTCACCGACCATTATTCCGGCAGCACGGTCTGCGCGCCGTCGCGTTGCTGTCTTATGACCGGTTTCCATACGGGCCACGCGCTTATCCGGGGCAACGCCAATGTGCCGCTGAGACCGTCGGATATAACCGTCGCCGAGCTGCTGAAGGAGGCCGGCTACAGCACCGGTATAATCGGCAAGTGGGGTCTCGGCGAGGCCGACAGCGAGGGTATACCCAACAGGCAGGGCTTCGATTACTGGTTCGGCTATCTCAACCAGAGGCATGCGCATAACTATTACCCGGCGTACCTCTGGCGCAACGAGGAAAAGGTCGAGCTGAAGAACGAAGTCAATCACGTCATTGGCGGACAGGACCGGACGCCGGGGGGTGTGGCGACGAAGCGCGTGGAATATTCGCACGATTTGTTCGCTGAAGAAGCTTTAAGCTTCGTGGAGGAGAAAAAAGACAATCCGTTCTTCCTTTACCTGGCCCTTACGATTCCACACGCGAACAACGAGGCGGGCAATAAAGGTATGGAAGTGCCTTCGCTCGAACCATACGCCGATAAGGACTGGCCCGAGCCGCAGAAAGGTCACGCCGCCATGATAACACGGATGGATGGCGACGTCGGCAGGCTGATGGCGAAGGTTAAAAAGCTCGGGCTGGATAAAAATACACTGGTAATATTCACCAGCGACAACGGCCCGCACAAGGAAGGCGGAGCGGACCCGACGTTCTTCAACAGCTCGGGCCCCCTGCAGGCTTACAAGCGCGCCCTGTACGAAGGCGGCATTCGCGTGCCGATGATTGCCCGCTGGCCGGGCAGGATAGAAGCCGGCTCGCTCAGTCACCATGTCTCGGCGTTCTGGGATTTCCTGCCGACCTGCTGCGAGTTGGTTGGCGTAGAAGCTCCGGAAGGCATTGACGGCATCTCTATACTACCAACCCTGCTGGGCCGGCCCGACGAGCAGCGTGAGCATGAATATCTCTACTGGGAATTTCATGAGCAGGGCAAGAGGCAGGCCGTGCGGATGGGCGATTGGAAGGGCGTTCGGCAAAACGTCGCCAAGGATCCCAATGGGCCGATCGAGCTTTATAACCTGAAAAACGATATCGCTGAAAAGAACAACATTGCCGTTCGGCATCCTGAAATAGTCGCGAAGATCGAAGCGTGTATGAAGACCGCCCGGACGCCCTCGGAGCACTGGCCTCTGCCGGGAGAGTAGAGAGCGGTAACGGCGAAGAAGCAGATAAGGATGGAGTAAACTATGATGAAACGTCGTGACTTTTTGAAAGCTATCAGTCTTGGCGCTGTGTCGCTGGCTATGCCGGGACGCGCGGGTAGTGCAACTAAATCGCCGCCGAAGAGGAAGCCCAATTTCGTTTTCATCTTCATCGACGATATGGGCTGGAAAGATTTGGGTTTCATGGGCAGCCGGTATTATGAAACGCCCAATATCGACAAGCTTGCCGGCGAAGGGGTCGTCTTCACGAACGCCTACTCCAACGCTCCGAACTGCGCGCCGACTCGCGCATGTTTGATGTCGGGCCAGTACACGCCCCGGCACGGCATTTATACGGTCGGCACATCCGAGCGCGGCCAGTCAAAATTGCGAAAGCTCATCCCGACGCCGAACAAGATGAACCTCGATTCCAAAGTCGTCACGATTCCCGATGCGCTCAGGCAGGGCGGTTACACCTCGGCGTGCATCGGCAAATGGCACCTGGGCAGCAAATCGCCGTACCGGCCTGTCGACCGGGGCTTCGATGTCGCGTTCGAGCGCAACCACGGCGGCCATTTCAGCAAAGAAGGCGATTACCTGACCGATCGCCTGACCGACGAGGCTATCAAGTTCATCGACGCCAACAAAGATGGGCCTTTCTTTTTATATCTGCCGCACCATGCCGTGCACACGCCGATTCAGGCCAAAGAGCGGCTCATCGAAAAGTACAAAAAGAAAGAGCCCACCGATGCCCATAATAATCCGACCTACGCGGCGATGATCGAGAGCGTCGATCAGAGCGTCGGCAGGATCATGGCAAAGCTCGATGAGCCGGCGCTGAGGAACAACACGGTGGTATTTTTCTTCTCCGATAACGGCGGCTATGCCAACGCTACGTCTATGGTCCCGCTGCGAGGCTCGAAGGGAATGCTCTACGAGGGCGGCATACGCGTGCCGATGATTGTGCGATGGCCCGGCGTCACCAGGTCCGGCGGCGTTTGCGAAGAGCCTGTGATCGGCATCGATTTCTACCCGACGATGCTGGAGATGGCGGGTGTTCGGCAGCCTTCGGGACATATTCTCGACGGCCTGAGTATCGTCCCGCTGCTCAGGGGCAAAGGAACTCTGAATCGCAAAGCAATTTTCTGGCATTTCCCGGCGTACCTGGAGGGTTATAACGAAGAGCAGTGGCCGTGGCGCACGACGCCGACCGGAGCGATCCGGCAGGGCGACTTCAAGCTGATAGAATATTTCGAAGACGGCAAAATCGAGCTGTACAATCTCAAAGATGACCTCGGCGAGAAAAAAGATCTTGCCGGAACGATGCCGGACAAGGCCGAAGAGCTGCACCGCATGCTCATAGAGTGGCGCAAAAGCGTTGACGCCCCTGTTCCCGCCGAAAAGAATCCGCAGTATGACCCTGCTGCCATGGCGGCGGGCAGACCAGCGGCAAAAGCAGCAAAAAAAAGAAAGAAGAAGAGCAAGACCGAATGAGGGCAAACTTCATTTTATATTTCAAGGAGAAAAAATCATGACCGAGATAAACAAAACCTGTGCCAGGGCCGGTTGTCCCTTTAAGATGAATCGTCGCAGTTTCCTGGCCGGCGCCGGCGCTCTGGCGGCGGCGTTGAATACGGGGCTGTTCGATTTCGCCTCGTCTTTGTTCGCTGCCGAAACGAGAACCCCCGGCAAGCCTGTTGTCAGTGTTGTGTTCGTGCGGCCGGACGTCAAAGGCTACTGGATGGGCTGGCCCGGCGCCGCCTACGATATCGGCGAGCGCCAGCGTCACTATACGCAAGTGCTGAATTCCGCCGCCGCGAAGTTCAACGTTCAGCTTGATATCAGGCCCGAACCTCTCGCGGATGAAAACGCCGTCAATACCTGTCTTGCGCAGCTCAAGTCCCAGCCCCCGAACGGTCTTATCGTTGTAAGTATGAGCCTGAATCAATCGTGGCCTCACATCAACAAGATTGCCAAGGAGCGCGGCAAAATCCCGACGATTGTCTTTAGCCCCATGGGGACGTCATTCACCAGTCACCTGCAGGGCACACGGGATATCCCCGGTGTTTATGTCGCCGCAACGCAGGATATCGAATGGCTCAATTTCGGTGTCAGAATGCTCCGGACGATCTGGGATATGGAGAATACCCGCATGTGCATCGTACAGGGCGATAAGGCCCGGGACACCAAGCTCGACGTCATCGGCACGACTCTGCACTATGTCCCCCGCAGGCGCTACCCGGAGGAATTCCGGAAGGTCGAGGACAGCGACGAGGTCCGCGCCCTGGCCGATTTCTACACTAAGCAGGCGAAGAAAGTCGTCGAGCCGACACAGCGTGACATTATGAACTCCGTTAAGAATTACGTGGTGGCAAAGCGCATCATGGCCGCCGAGAACTGCCAGGGCATATCGCTGGACTGCCTGCCACTGGTCGAGAGCCGGCTGATCCCCGCTCCCCCGTGCATGGCATGGCTGCGTCTCAACGACGAAGGCTGCGTCGGCGCCTGCGAGGCCGAGTGGAATTCCGCGAATTCTCTGCGGCTGACGAGCCTGCTGTTCGACAGGCCCGGATTCATGCAGGACCCGGCTCCGAACACCGTCAACAATACGCTGATGGGCGCGCATTGCTCGTGCCCGACGAAGCTCGACGGTTTCGACAAACCGCCGGCTCCCCTGATACTGCGGAGTCACTCGGAATCCAACAGCGGTGTCGCGCCGCAGGTGCTCTGGCGGGAAGGCCAGAAGGTGACGGTTATGAAATTCCAGGGCCCCGAATCCATCATCCTCGGTACCGGTCGGATGCTTCGCAACATCGAGACCCCGCCGGCGGGCGGCTGCCGGACTTCGGTCGAGCTGGAGCTGGACGATGTCGCCGACGCACGCGACGCAAAAGGTTTCCACCAGCTTTTCATATACGGTGACCTCGAACTGCCGTTCAAAGCGTACTGCCAGCTCGCGGGAATAAAAGTCGTCCACATTTGATATTGGAGAAGGTATGAAACGTCGTGATTTTCTAAAGGCCGTGAGCTTCGGGGCGGCTGCATTTTCGATTCAGGGATATGCCCAAACGCCGCAGCCGGGCGAGAACGGCAAAAAGCCGAACATCGTTTATATAATGATAGATGAGCTTGGCTACTTCGAGTTGTCCTGCATGGGCAACAAGCATCTCGAAACCCCTAATATCGATAAGATGGCCGCCCAAGGCATGCGCTTTACGCAGGCCCTTGCAGGCGGCCCGGTATGCGCTCCGACCCGCTGCACACTGATGACGGGCCAGCATACGGGCCACTGCACAGTGCGCAAGAACAGCCAGGTCTGGCCGATGCGGGCCGAGGATGTCACCGTTGCCGAGGTCCTCAAGCGGGCCGGCTATGCCACAGGCGGATTCGGCAAATGGGGCTGCGGCGACCGCGGAACGACCGGCGTTCCCGAGCGGCACGGATTCGATATTTTCTATGGCTACTATAACCAGACCCACGCCCACTCGTTCTTCCCCAACTACCTCGTTCGCTCCGGCGAGAAAGTCCCTCTCGAAGGCAACACCGGCGACTATTACAAGGGAAAACAATTCTCGCAATACCTGATCTTCAACGAGTCCGTAAAGTTTATTTGCGAGCACAAGGACGATCCGTTTTTCTGCTACTGCGCGTGGACTCCGCCGCACGGCCGCTGGGGAATTCCGGAAGATGAACCCGCCTGGCTTTACTTCAAAGACAAGCCCTGGGGCGCGGGCCAGAAGAGGCCGGACGATGTGAAAGTTTACGCCGCGATGGTGAAAATGGTCGACCGGCAGATCGGGGAGATTCTCGCTTTGCTTAAACAGCTCAAAATTGAAGACAACACGATTGTTTTTGTCTGCGGCGATAACGGCGGCAGGGGGGGATTCAATAATTTCTTCGACCCCAACAGGCACTTTCGAGGACAAAAAGGGAATCTGTACGAGGGCGGCCTGCGTATCCCGATGATTGTCCGCTGGCCCGGCAGGATCAAGCCCGGCGTAGTCAGCGACCATCTATGGTATTTCCCCGATGTCATGCCGACATTTACTGAGCTTGCCGGAGTTAGGCCGCCGGAGAATATCGATGGAATATCGATCGTCCCGACGCTGTTGGGCGAGGATGCCGCCGGCCATAAACAGGAAATGCACGAATTTCTTTATTGGGAGCACCAGCAGCAGGTCGCCGTGAGAATGGGCAACTACAAGGCCATCCAGCCGGCGAAAAACAAACCGTTCGAGCTGTACGACCTCGACAAGGACATAAGCGAGCAGAACAATATAGCTGATGAACATCCCGATATGCTTGAGAAAATGAAAGCTTATGCAAAGCAGTCACACACCGAGAATCTGATCGGCGAAGTGCTCGATAAAGAAAAAAGGTTCAAAGGCCACCAGTTCCGCTGACAGCGAGGCGGGTAACGTGGAGGTTAGCTAAGAGAGAATGAACATGAGAAGGAGATTCAGGATGCGCGGATCGAGCGGGATTGTTGTTTTGATGAAAATCATGTGGTGTTTGACTGTTCTTTCCGGAGCGGCGCTTGGCGGAGAGGCGGTATTGCTCGATGATGATTTCGGCGGATTGCGGCCGGGTATGTTCTCGGCGGGTGTTATCGGCGCTCATGCCGAATACCACTATGTGCGCGAAACGGCGCCCCAGGGCAACTGGGTTGTCTCCTGTTTCACATCGGGTACGCCCGAGCAGCGGGCCTGGTGGGTGATCGAGCAGGACGGTGACGCGATGCTCTCGCAGACGATCTATAACAATTGGAAACAATCACACCCGATGGTTTGCACGGTGGCACAGGGCGGCGAGTTCTGGCGGGACTATACCGTTTCGGTACGCTTTTGCACCCAATCGGACCGGGGACAGAGCGGCGTGGCATTTCGCTACCGCAACGATCGGTGCTACTACTTTTTCGGCGTCAAAGGCCCGAAAGCGATCTTAAAAGTAGTCAATCATGGCGTCGCTTTCCGTAAGGCCGATGAGAAGATCCTGGCCGAGCGGGAATTCGCCTGGAAGACCGGTGAATTTCTCACGGCAACGATTCGCGTCGAGGGCAATCGAATCCGTGCTCAGTTCGGCGACGGCGTAGTTCTGGAAGCGGAGGACTCGACTTTTGCGGAAGGGAAGATAGCGCTGACAGCGGATGTTCCGGCGAAGTTCAGTTCGGTGATGGTCACAGCGAGTGCCGAAGAAAAGAATCGCATCGAAAAACGCGTCGCCGCGAAGGAAAAGGAAGAATCGAAACTCCAGGCGGCCAATCCGAAGCCGGCAGTGTACAGGAAATTTGCCATTAAAGAATATGGCGTCGGGCGTAACCTTCGGTTCGGCGATCTGGATGGTGACGGCCAGATCGATATTCTGTTCGGGCAGGTGATTCATCACGGGCCCAAGGACCGCAACAGCGAACTTAGCTGCATCACGGCGGTGAACCTGGATGGGAAGGTGCTCTGGCAAAAGGGAAGAGCGGACTCGTGGAAGAACCACCTGACGAATGATGTGGGCTTTCAGATTCACGATATTGACGGAGACGGAAAAAATGAGGTGGTCTACTGCATGAACCAGGAAATTATCGCAGCCGACGGTTCGACGGGCGAGGTGAAGTACAGGAAGCCGACGCCGTTGAGGCCGCCGGGCGATCACGGTGAGCACAACATTTTCCCGCGCATCCTGGGAGATTCGCTTTTCTTCTGCGATCTGCGAGGGCTCGGACAGGATCGTGACATTATCTTCAAGGACCGCTACCGTCACATCTGGGCGATGAACGACAAGTTCGAGGTAATGTGGACGGGAAAATGCAACACGGGGCATTATCCATTTGCATACGACATCGACGATGACGGCAAAGACGAAGTCGCTATCGGTTATTCGATGTTCGATAATGACGGCACTAAATTGTGGTCGCTGGACGATAGGATCAAAGACCATGCGGACGGTGTCGCCGTGGCAAGATTCAACAAGGGCGCCGAACCGACTATTTTCTACGCGGCCAGTGATGCCGGAGCCTTCTACACGGACCTCAAAGGCAATGTGCTCAAGCGCCATTTTTTCGGCCACGTGCAGAACCCGGCTATAGCGAATTTCAGGGACGATTTACCCGGGCTCGAAATCGTGAGTATCAATTTCTGGGGCAACCAGGGCATCATCCATTACTTCGATTCGGACGGCGATTTGTATTATGATTTCGAGCCTGTGCAGCACGGCAGCATGTGTCTTCCGATCAACTGGACGGGAAAGAGCGAAGAGTTCTTCGTGCTGTCGCCGGACGTGACCGAAGGCGGCATGTACGACGGCTGGGGACGGCGGGTTGTAAAATTCCCGGCCGACGGTCATCCGTACGAGTGCAACGCGGTGCTTGATATCACGGGTGACTGTCGCGACGAGGCGGTGGTGTGGGACCCGTACGAACTCTGGGTTTACACGCAGGACGACAACCCGAAGCCCGGCCGGCTCTACAAGCCGCAGCGCAATGGGCTCTACAACTACTCGAACTACCAGGCGACAGTTTCGCTGCCCGGATGGGTGGAGTGAGAGACTGCGAGACGAAAGGCGTCCTATGGGCTGCCCGTTCAGTTCGGATTATTGTATATATGCACCGTGATGTCATCGACAAAGGCCGGCAGCTTTAACGACATCAAGCCGCCTTTTACTGCAACATTTTGCGTCTTGAGTATGCCCTTGTCCGGCTTGATGATGTCGGCCGTGTAATTACCATCGGACAAAGAAAGGTCCTTGAGTTTTAGGAGCCTGCTGTCGAATTTAACGTTTTCCTTAGCGGTTGCCGAGGAGCAATATGCGATGGCCTCCTTTTTCGAAGAAAGAACATACTGAAGTTTCGCCGGACCGGACTCGACCCGGCCTTTGAACCATAGGTTCGGATAATCCGTCAGGTTCTGCCAGAAGGCCCTGAGCACCAGCGCATCATCTTCGAATTTATTCCTGCCGTTCGGATTGTAATTGTGCGGGAATTTAGGCAGGTCGTCCGAAGAGTATCCGACTCGCGGCTTCATGTAAAGGTCCATCTGCTGGCATTTAGCCATCATGAACTTCCACATGTACTTTCGCGAATGCACCCGCTGCTCCGGGTTGATATAGCTGTACTTTTTGCCGTCATCGTCCCAGCTTTCCTGTGGGATATAGGGCTTTCGGAATTTTTTTCGCCAGTTGATGGCATTGGCGACGGTGTGTTTCTTGCCGTAGATGAGAATGTCGAAATACGGCCGGGTAAAGATCCAGTTCCTCTGAGCCTCGTTTAGTCCGCCGGTATCCATGCCGAGAATCACCGGCTTGCGGGGCTGCATTTTAATACTGCTGGTTCGTACAGTCAGCGCCATATGCTGAATCCAGGGCTGTAGCTTTGCCCAGTTGCGGTAATGCTCCTTGATTTCGTGTACCAGGTCGTAGTATACGTTGTCCAGGTCGGCCGTGACTTCGACGAGCTTTTCGAACCAGGCCTCTTGCGCATTTGCCAGATCGGTCCTGTCGTCCGATACGCAGTCGTATATCGCAAAGCGTTTTTCCAGTTCCGGGCCAAGATGGTCCGTGAAGGCGTTCACGTTGTTCGCAGGATTGAAGAAGTGGCCGTCCCAGTCGATGTCCGATTTGTCGCCGCGTGTATCGGCGGCGCGTAACTGCCAGCCGTTCCACATCAAAAGGTGAATGATAATGCCTTTGGACCGGAGATATTCGCACTGCTCTCGGAATCGCCGCCAGTATCGTTCATCGAATTTAGTCAGGTCGAACTGCCGGTTTCCAGCAGCTTCTTCCTTATAAGGGAATAACATGTTGTCCAGGTCACCACCGTTCTCTTTCGTGAATTTTTCCACATGTTTGAAGCTCAAAGGCGGGTATGCGCGAACATGATTGATCCCGTGCTTGAAGGCCCAGTCGGCCCACTGCTTATAGTCATAACAATCCTCCGCCGCATAAAAAATAAAATCCGACAATCCCCCGAATGACAGCAGCGGCTTGCCATTATGCGAAAAGTAAACCTGTTCGGTTCCGATTCGCTTAAGTTTCAATGGCTCTCCGGCAAAGACGGTCCCCATCGAAAACAGCGCGATAACGGTAGTTCTGACGATTGCATTATGCATGATTACTCCAAAGAGAGCCTGCCGGCCGGCTCGATCTTCAATGCATAGGCCGGCAGATTTTTGTCGACACCTTCGGGCAACTCGACTTGAAGCGCGACCGCGTCCCGTTTCCACGAGAGCGGCTCATTGTCTCCCAGCAGCGTCACACGCCTGATACCTCCGTCTGCGATGACTGTTTGTTCGCCGAGCGTGCGGATTTTTACTTGCCCGTTATTCGGATATCCGAGGACAATCGCATAGAGAAATCGCCCGTCCTTGCTACGTGTAAATCGGACGTCCGAAGCGTCGCAGTCGGCGAACTTCCACCCTCTCGCACGCAGCTTCGTTTCGTCTCCCTCGCCGGCCACCTTCCAGGGCCTGGTGGCGAAGATGGCCTCTCCGTTTGTTTTGAGCCATCGTCCTACTGCCAGCATCGATGCCTTCTGCTCGTCCGGCACGGTCCCATCGGCCCTGGGCGAGAAGTTTAGCAGCAGCCCGCCGCCCCGGGCCACCCGGTCGGCCAGCCCGTCGATTATCTCATTGGCGCTTTTATATTTCTGTCCCTCAACGTAACACCATGCCCGGTCGCTGATTTTCATGTCGTCGATCCAGGGCCTTTCCACGCGCCCCAGCCGGTCGCGGCCCTGCTCGAACGTCAGTATGCCGTATTCGGCGGGGAAATTGAACTGGCCCGTCACGGGCAGCTTGTTGAGCACTTCGACACTCTTGCCCCAGCCGGAGGCGCGGTTGTGATAGTATGCCAGCAGTTTCAGTACAATCCGCTCGGAGTCACCTTCCCGGAAACTGCCGCCGTCGAACCATAGCACGTCCGGCCGGTATTTATCAACCACCTCTCGAACCTTCGCCTGCCACTCGGCGAGGAAGTCCTCGTATTTGCATCCGGCCAGCTCGTTCCAGTACAAATCGCCGTACTCCGGATTTGTCAGGTCCCATCCGCTGGATTTTATCTTCTCGGCCAGGTCCGGCTGGATTGCGCCGCCCAGACCGCCGACGCCCGGCAGGTACCAGTTGAACGTGCGAATATGATGGAACGTGGCGATGGTCTTTAGTCCCTCCTCGCGCAGGGCTTTGACGTAATCGCCGTAGCAGTCGCGCTTGGGACCCATGTTCTTTGCGTTCCAGCGGCTCACGTCACTGTCCCACAGCAGAAAACCGTCGTGATGTACAACCGCCATTCCCGCGTATTTTGCCCCGGTGGCCTTCATCAATTGTGCCCACTCGGCCGGGTCCCACTTCTCGGCCTTGAACATAGGCACAAATTTCTGGTAGCCGAACTGCTTCGGGTCGCCGTAAGTTTTTATGTGATGCTTATTGACGCCGGAGCCTGCCTCGTACATCCGCTTGGCGTACCACTCCGTCTGAAACGCCGGCACGCTGTACACGCCCCAGTGCGTATAAATCCCGAACTTCGCATCCAGCAGCCACTCGGCCGGTTCATGTTTCAGTGACTCCCACGTCGCTTCCGCAGGCCGGATAAGCACAGCCATGAAAACAACCAACCATAACAATAATCTCGCTTTACTAATCGATTTTTGCATGATCTCCTCGATCAATGCACCATGCTAACTGCAAATGTGGCTGGTTAATTACTTGTGAACGCAGCATATTGCTTCGCCAGCGACTTGCGATCAGGAAGCGATCCTTCGCTCACCCGGATACGATACCTCAGCTTCAGCGTCTGCCCGTCGGGAATCGTATGCTTGAAGAACTCCCCGAATCGCCCGTAATCACGATAAGCCGAATATACCGCATCGGGATTCGGATTGGCTGGATCGCTCATATACTGAACGCTGTACCGCTTGCCGTTCAGCCCGTACTCCAGCGCAACCCACGGCAGATCTTTGTCCTTTTTCGGATCGATCCGGTCTTTGTTGAACAGGTACTTTGCCTTGCCTTCCGCGGGCCCTTTGGCAACGCCGTCATGAGGCCGGTATTGGAAACCTGCATGCTCCGGATCGCCGTCGAGAAAGACCTCGCCGTTGGGAGCTTTCAGCTCCGTCTCGAAGTCCAGTTGCACAATCGTTCCGTTGCCCGGCCGATACACCGTTGTCGTTCGCTTTTCGGCCACCATGACCTTGCCCTCGCCGCTTTTCCAGTGAATCAGCGCAGTCGAAACAGCCTTTTCCGAATCCGTTTTTTTCACCAGGAATTTCTGATGGACCTGCCTGACGCCTCTGGTCATGTGCCACGTATCGTACGACTTGCCTTCGAACTGAAGCTTGTTCCAGCCGATAAAGATTCCGCGATGATGCGGATACAGAACTTTCTTAGTATACGGATTCTCCCCATCCGGCCCGTTTGTCAGCAAATTGTCACCATTCTCATCGAAAACTTGATGAAACACTTTGTATGTCTCGAATATCCGCTGCTCGCTCGACTCGTCGGATTCGTACATATACCGCATCACCTTCTGCCCGTCATACAGCAGGTCCAGGTATTTTCCCTCCGTATCCTTCCACGAAAATCCCGCCCCGCAGGCAACGCTCCCGATAAAACTAACGACCAAAAGTGCAGTAACAAACTTCGTCCAGTTCACAATAATTCTCCACGTCATTGATTAGATTAATTTTTGCAGTTTATCGCAACGGACGCGGGCCATAGTGGGGCTTTTCTCGGCCAAGTTCATAGCAGCCCATGTCCGGTGCTTTTCCTGTGAAATCCTCTGTAACCTGGGCAAGAGCAATCCCAGCGTCAACCACCTTTGCCCCCTTGTTCAGCCGCAGGCTATATTCGCCCGGCTCATAGCTCTTGCCCTGCTCCGGCGGTCCTGCCTTTACGAAAATATCGAAATCCGCCAGCATGCCGTGCTCTTCGATGCCCGTAGCCCTGAAGAACGCATCAAGTGACTGATACTTTCCGGTCTTGCCTCGATAGTCCCTCCAACTGATCAAACGTTCGGGATCGTTGCGGCGGTAGGCGTTGTAATCCATCGTGCTGTAAGCTGTGGGCGATCCCGAGACCAGCGCGTATTGCGAGCCGCCCATGATCAGGTTGTTCCGGAAATGGCCGTTTTGCCAGATGGGCGGCGGGCGAAAACCTGAGCTGGCACAGCATGAGGTATTGTTGTAGGCAAGGATGCCGGCGGGATAGTTGTTCAGCTTGTAGCTGAGGCTGGTGATCCCGTAAACCTCGTTTCGAATCAGATAAACCGGGCCGCCGTAGAACGGTTGCGTGGACATCCCGGTGTGCGCGTTATAGCAGCGATTGCGATAGAACCGAACATTGTGGCAGCCGTAATCGGCCTCGAACGTGTCATCCTGCGCCCAAGACAGGTCGTTGTTGTAGAAGTCGATATTCACGCAGTGTTTGAGGACATCATCCACCGGCGGGCCGAAGTTGTAAATCGCCGCCGAGTCGCTGAATCTTGTGATGCGGTTGTAGCAGATCACGTGCCCCCGGCCGTACACGTTGACGCCGGTGTGGCCGGGGCTCATGTAGGTATCCCGCGGCCGCGGATACCATGTTGTGTTGATGCCGACGATGTCATTGTCGGCGATGTACCAGTTCCTGGAATTCTCGCAGCCGGTGTTGATGCCATAGACCACGTCGTGAATTTTGCATCGGCGAATAACCAGCCCGTCGGAACCGCCGGGCTTTGCGGCATAGACGGCCATATAGGCGTTGCGGAACGTCAGTCCTTCGAAATGCAGGTGATGCGCCCCGTTGAGTGTCACGATCCTTGACCTGCCGTCGACGCCGTCGGCTTCGAGAACCGCCTCGCCGTCGGCCGGGCCGCGAAAGACAATTGGTCTCTCGGCGGTGCCCGACTTGCCTGGCTCGAACGGTCCCTTGTAGATACCGGGGCGAAGTTGAATGATGTCGCCGGGCCGCGCTTGCTCGAGCGCCGTCGGCAATCCTTGTTCGGCCGTGGCCTCGATGATTCGCCCGCCGTCGAACGCCTTCGGTATGGCCCGCGTTGCCGCCTCGACGATCTTCGGCTCGGCCGGAGCGCCGCCGTCGGGATCGCGCATGGTCAAACGAACTTCATAAGCCGTCGCCGGCTCCAGAAACAGCACGCTTCCGGCGAACAGGTTGCCCGTACGGTAAGGCCCGTATTGTTGGTTCGAAACCTCGTGATGGACGCGCAGCATCGGCAGTCCGCGCTTCCACTGGGTTTGTCCTTTCTTACGGAATGCGACGTCGACCGAGGCGTTGCGATTACTGTCGCCCTCGATGTACCACCGAAAGCCCAGGTTCTCGATAGTCGGAGGATCGACAATGAACCGCTTCGGCACAACTTCATCCATTTCAGGCCCGACGTCAAATCCCACCAGCGGCGGTACCACCCGCTCGCGAGCGGACGTAGCTGTTACCAACAGCGTCAAAACCGCCGTTACCGCCGCTACTTTCCCACAACTCATGCATATCTCATTCAGAATTCTCATATAATCATATATTGTTACAATCTTGTAGCCCATGCGGTTCTCGTTACGTCACATTGACAGCGTGGGCAAACGAGTTGCCCACCCTGCACATTTCACAATCTCCAGGGTGCACGTCTTGGGCGCCAGGTCATTCGGTTGGCTTCGTCGTCCCCGATGAACTGCTCGGCCTGCGGATCCCACTTGAGCGGCCTGTCGAGCAGCATTGCGATATTGCCCAGGTGACAAACCGTACTGGTGCGATGTCCGATCTCGGCGTTGCAGATCGGGTCTTTCCGGCTCTTGATGCAGTCGAGGAAGTTCTGCTTGTGGTCATTGCTCTCGTAGAGATGTTTTTCATCAGGCCCGATGACCGAGGTCAAAAGCGATTCGGGCTCTGCCTGGAGTTTGCCGCGATTGACGTAAATCCATCCCTCGGTGCCCTCGAATCGCGTGCCGCCGCCTTTGCTGAGAAATATTTTAACGCCGCTGGCATAGGTGTACTCGATCTCCGCGTTCAGTGCCGTGGTGAACAGCCCTGTTTTCGGGAACTCGCCCTTGCCGCGAATTTCCACCGGACCGGTGTTGTCCGACTGGTTGCCCCACTGTGCGATATCCAGATGGTGCGCGCCCCAGTTGGTCATTTGCCCGCCGGAGTATTCCAGCAGGAAGCGGAACTGATAGTGACATCGCTGGGTGTGATACGGCTCCCACGGAGCGGATCCCAGCCACATATCATAATCGAAACCTTCCGGCACCGGCTCTGGCGTCCATGTCGGCTCGCACGTCCTGTTGTTTCCCGAGATTCCCACTCTCATGGTGTGCAGTTTTCCTATCCGGCCGTTGACGACCAGCTCGCAGGCTTTGAGGAACTCGCTGCTGGAGCGCTGCTGGGAGCCGGTCTGGAAGACCCGGCCGTAGCGTTTTACTTCGTCTACAAGAGTCCGGCCTTCGGCAATGGTCAAAGTCAGCGGTTTTTCGCAGTAGATGTCCTTGCCCGTATGAACAGCGGCGATGGACGTCGGGACATGCCAGTGATCGGGTGTCGCGATAGAGACCGCGTCGATATCGTTACGGGCCAGAACCTCGCGAAAATCGTTGTAGCAGGACTTCGGATCGAGGCCTACCCTCTTGCGGGCGCTTTCTCTGTGGGCTGCGTCGACATCACAAACGGCCACCACCTGGCAATCGGACTTCGCATGGAATCCCCTCATATTGCCGCTGCCCTGACCTCCGGTGCCGATGCAGCCGATAGTGATGCGGTTGCTCGGGGCATCGGCGCCAAATACCGATGAAGGAACAATCGTAGGCCAGGCGATAGCGGCTCCTGTCACAATGGCGGAGCCTTTCAGGAAATCCCTGCGGGTTACGTTCGTTGTCTTGCTGATTCTTCTGTTGGTCATTGTCTTTCCCTTGTTATTGTCTGCGAGTCGTTGGAAGTTTAATCAAGAGACCTGATTCTTATATTGCGGAACTCGACCTGGTCGCCGTGCCCGCAAAAGCCGATGTAGCCGCTGCTACGCTTCAGGCCGGGGTGATTGTTGCCGTCGATAGCCTTGGGTGTGCTCGCCTTCTCGATGTCCGCATCGATGATAGTCTCGCCGTTTAGCTTTATCTTAATCTGCTTGCCTCTTGCTGTCACCTGCTGGTAGTTCCATTCACCAACGGGTTTGAGGTAGCCCGTTTTTGCCGGCACGACGCCGTATATCGAGCCGTGATGCTGGTAGTCCTTCAGCCATCCGGTATATCTCGGTGACTGATCGTCCAGAATCTGAAGCTCCATTCCGTCGTACGCTGAATTGCCCGTCAGCGGCGCGCGAATTCCCAGTCCGTTATTAGCGCCGGGTGTCAGCCTGAACTCGAATTTGAAGATGAAATCGCCGTACTCATCTTCCGTGTAGAGATTACCGCTGCCCCCGAGAGACGGATCGCAAATCATAATGCCGTCTTTGACGACATAGCCTTGCTTATTGCCGACCCAGCCTGTCATGTCAGTGCCGTTGAAAAGCTGCTTGAAGCCATTCTTCTGTTCGCGTTCGGTCAGCTTATTAGTGCCTTTTTCACGCGGTATTTCACGAATGAAAACGTTCCTGAAGTACAGGGTGTTGCCGTGATTTTGAAGCTCGATCTGGCCGGTCGGATAAATCGGTATGCTTCGATCCCAGTAGTTTTCCATGATTACGTTGTCGACCACTATCTCGCCGTTCAGCATAACGGTGACCTTCTCGCCGATCATGAAGATTCTAAACCTGTTCCACTGCTCGACGGGCTTGTCGGCCTTCTTTGTCGGTTTGCTCGGATTCTTCTGGTTATTGTACAGACCGCCCGAACCGACATCGGCGTTCGGCCTGTCCGTATCCCATATCTGAACCTGGGGTGAGCCTCGCAGGTAAATGCCACTGTCGCCGTCTTTCAGGATTTTCCAATCCACCAACATCTCGAAATCGCCGTAATCTTTCGCAGTGCACAGGCTGCGTCCCTTGCCGCTGAATACGAGCGCGCCATCGGCGACCTTCCAGTTCGCCCGCATGTCGTCGTCAGCCTCTTTTTGCAGTTCCTTGAGTCTGTCCGGCGTAAGCGTAGCCCTTTTTGACGGGTTGTCATACGGACCTTTCAAGAGTCCTTTCCAGC
>Ga0114918_10001069_pt1 | contig 24252 bp, 13 predicted proteins | sample LantaG_FD_87015 | JGI IMG/M metagenome (GOLD analysis project Ga0114918, IMG submission 87015) | Deep subsurface microbial communities from Baltic Sea to uncover new lineages of life (NeLLi) - Landsort_02402 metaG | ecosystem: Environmental > Aquatic > Marine > Oceanic > Sediment | place...
AGGTGTTTTGTTGGTGAAAATGATTTCGGCATCATCAATGGTTTTAATTATATTTTCGGGTACAATATCGGTACGATCATGGATCGTTAGCTCACCAAATTTTTTTATACCATCCCAGCTCAAGTCTCCGGGATTTAATGTATATCCGTCTAATACTACTATTTTCATCCAATATAATTTATCAATATTCCCATTTTTTAATATATTTTATTTACTCCTTTTATAACATTACCCAGGCTAAATTCAAGACTCTTTTAGCGTTGGCTATAACAATATCAGGATCTTCATCTCCTACAGGTTTAACTTCGAAACTTAAAATTCTGCGATTTGACGGATCAAGGTATCCGATCTCGATAAGGACTTTTAAATATTCTGCCAACTCTTCAACATCGTTTTCCCCACCGGGATAGCCAAAACGTGGATGAGCATCGCCATAAGCGGGATCTTGCTTATTTTTCATCATGCAATTTCCCATATGTGCATGAATGATGTAGTCTTTTACCGGAATTAGCGATTCGCGTGCCGACTCGTGAATAATCGGTAAATGGCTAAGATCGACCATTAATCCAAAATTATCGAACCCGGCACAAATCTCTTCAGCATAACGTTTGGCCAGATCAACCGGTCCAACCAATGAGCATTTGTCGATGTCGTAATCGAAAACTTCGTGCGCTATTTTCATGTTTCCCTTAGATCTGGCATAGGCACAAATTTCTCTTGTTGATTTTACCAGGGCCTGATAGGCTTCTTCTTTTTTGTCTTCTGTGTATTTTCCACTCAGAAAGCCAAAACCAACAGCTCCCATTTCATATGCCTCATCAATTCCTTCTTTGAGGTTAGAAACTGCAACTTGTCGTTTAGATTCATCAAGGTCGTTGATATTTTGTCCGGTTGTTAAGAGTCGGGGTTGCCCGCCATATGCAACTGTCATATGAGACGAATCGAGCATTTTCTTCGCTCGTTTTCGTGTTTCAGAGTCCTTAATCCAGGTTATTTCAATGGCATCAAAATAATCGTCGACAGCAATTTTACGAATTGTTTCTTCAATTGGACCTTCACCCTTAATTGTTGAAGGGTAAGCCATAAAATGAATTAAGCCAATTTTTGCATACTTGTGAATTGATTCTTTCATAGTAATTTAATTTAATCTAACACTAACATTTTTATCATGTATCTTCCAATGTCTGATCTTGCAACATTTTGTTATTTAACAGTTCCCGTCTTTTTATTCGTTTAGCCATATAGCTAGTCAAAATTGGTACAAGTATAGCAGTTGTAATGGTTGATGCAGCTACCTGTGGAGTGGCAATAGTTGCAACAGCAGCCAATGATGGATCAAGCATGGCAACAGCGGCAGGAGTAGCCACTGCATTTCCGGCAGTGCTGGAGGCAGCAGCTCCGGCAATACCGGTTCCGCCTGAACCTTTGTCAGCCAGAATGTTGAAGAACCCTCCAAAAACGACTGTTAAAATACCTAACAAAATGCCAGGAAATCCTGCCTTTACCAGCATCCCTAAACTAAGGTCACAGCCCAAAGCAAAAGCAAAAAATGGAATTAACACCGGGCCACCTTTCATTAAAAAATCGCGCATGTGTTTGTCAAGATTCCCGACCAGCATTCCCAAAGCAATAGGTAGAATTACGCCTAACAGGGATAAAAATGGTATGGAGGCAATTCCAGCTGAGCCAAGAGCGACCATGGTTAAAAACGGACCGTCATTTATCGAAATTATTGCAATTGCTCCAACCTCAGTTTTATTCCCAAACTCACCGGTAAGGGCTGCATATAATCCGCCATTGGTATTAGTCATTGCTGATATAACAGCTAAAGAAGACAATCCCCATAACCCGTTGGATCCGAAGAATTTTGCCACTATTAAACCAATTGCAACTCCGACACCAAATTTTACTGTGGTAACCACAAATCCTGTTTTTAAAGCTTTTGGGGCTGCTTTTAAATCCATCCCTGCCCCCATACAAAACAGAAATACTCCAATAATTGTAGTTGCACCTGTTGCAATTGCTGTTGTGAATCCACCAATCTCCAAAATTTGCGGGAAGAGGGTATTAATAAGAGCTCCCAAAATCAGAGGAATAACCATCATACCTCCCGGGACTTTTTCAATTGTAGTTTTAATCTTCATATCGAAATATTAATCAATATCAAATAATTAAGAAAATCCAGCCAATAAAACCTAACCATTTATTGCCTTATGCGTTTTAATATATTCAGGGTCAATTATAATTCCTAAACCAGGACCTGTCGGGACTTTAATAATACCATCCACGCTCTTAAATGGTTCGGTTTTACTTTCTATTGGTATGATAGTACCATTTGCATCCTTTGTTTCAAACATTTTAAATTCATGAAATCTATCTGCATTCGGACATGCTGAAACCATCTGCAACATATACAGATAGCCCAATCCCCCTTCCGACATGTGCGGTGTAACTGTTTTACCTGCAGCCTCAGCCATACGGGCCACCTGCATCGAACGAATCATTCCGCCAAAATAGAACAGGTCGGGTTGTAATATTTCGAAAGCATTATTGGCAATAAGCCAGCGAAATGCATATATTCCAAATTCTTCTTCTCCACCTGCCATTTTGATATTCAGACCTTTGGCTACCTGCTTCTGCTCTTCATACCAATCCCAGGGAGTTGGCTCCTCGTAGAAATAATACTTATATTCTTCGAGCAATTTCCCCAAACGTATCGCACCTTTTAAAGAATACGACCCATTTCCGTCAATCATCAGCACCATGTCGCTGCCAAACTTTTCACGTGCCATTTTGACTAATTTCTCAGTTCTTCCGGGTGCATTATCTCGATCCAAACCTAAATTATCGCCTGTGCCAGCCCTAAGTTTAATGGCTTTGGCTTTCGTTTCCTGAAAATCCTGATAAACCAGTTCAAGCGATTCTTCAGGGGGAAGTTTTCGAAGTTCATTTATACGTGTCCCCAGATAAATTGCCACCTCAGGATTATGAATATCTCCTATCAATTGACCAATTGACTTATTGGCAATATTTCCCAACATATCAAATATGGCAAATTCGATGATTGCAATCTGTACGCAGAGTGGAATGCCTTGCCGTTTTACATTCCGTTCAGCAGCATTTGTAATCAGCATATCCAAATCACGGGCATCCTTGCCCAAGAATATCGGACGTAAAAGATTCATAAACATAGGATAGCCTTCCTTCGAAATAAACGGATGTCCAAGTGAAATACCTTCAGCTCCATCATTTGAACGGACCCGGCAAATAAAATTATTCCTATCCCTGAGCAATTCTAAGGTCTCAATAATGACAGGTATCGGGAAAAGTTCTCTTTTTAACACCGGAATCTGAAGCGTTTTATCGAGAGCCGAATAATCGGCAGGTAAAATCTTAGTGTTCAAGGTTGAAGAACATGAAGATAATGGCAGGATTACAGCAGACCCGCCTATAAGTCTGGCTGTTGCTAAAAATTTTCTTCTGGTGGTTCCCATAGGTCAGGTTTTAAGATTAAAATTATATTTCAGAATACCCGTTACATTGTAATTACGATTTAGCTGATTTGCTCTTCATTAGCTAATTTAAATACCTGCAAGCCTTACTTTTATTGACAGTTTGTGATCCTTAACCGTCCATGACGGAAATCTGATTTCCAATCTTTTTAATCCTTCCTTTTTGGTGTCCAGATAAAACGGTGGCGGATCAAGAGAGATCACCGACGGTGTAAAATCAGGGTGTGAAAGAATCTCCAGTTTTATAATTTTCCCATCCTGTTTCAACATAGCGCCTCCTTCGATTAACTCAACATCGGCCTGGGTCATCAGTTGCCAGGTAATTAATTTGGTGTCCTCCGATAGTTCAAAATTATCTTCGATCAGGAGTGAGTTTGAACTGTCTTTAATGAACTTTCTTTGGGCACTTTTTAATTGTCCCATAAATGTAGGAGTCATATCAATGGTAGCTTCCGGTCTTTCTTCGGTTTTAAAATCAATGATGGTTGCTTTTCCATCAACAATATGCAGATGGTTATTTACTGAAATTGTACTGTGACCAAAATTGCTTTTATTGAGTAATTTCCATCTGTCACATTCCTGGCAGGAACTCCACAATTGAAACCCTGTTCTTTCTATTACACCATAGCTTGAATAATTGCCCGGATCAATACTCCATCTCACTCCATCTAATTCAAAAACGAATGAACCTGCATCCATGTTCCCATGACTCACTGTTCCCCGTCCTCCTTTTCCTCCAAAATAATATTTATGCGGATCATTTTCTCCACCGGTAAAAAAGACCACCGGATTTGCACCGTCACCTTTCCATTCTGTGGGAATGGTCTCTTCTCCCTTCTCTACATATTGAGCCATCCATACAAGAGAAATGCCAGCCAATCGTGATAAATTCCCCATCTTTTCAGGGGCTTGCATAAATTGATCTTTATCAAAAAAGGACTTGTTGCCTGTTTTTGAGGCAAACCAGGCTAAAGTCATATCGCCATTCCTGCCGACCCTTTCGCCGCAGTCACCATAATTATATAACATTCCCGAAGGTGCGTTGCACAATTTTTTGAAAACTGCACTTTCCTTAAATGCCGGATAATTAAGCATACCAAAGTCGGTTCCGAAGGCACTCTCGAACATGGCTGCTGTAACTACTGAAAAGGATGTCCCATAGCCCCAATAAGTCGCACCTTCAGGGTAAACCCCGTCGGGACCATATTCCGCCAGCGAATACACCATCCCTTCAATGGCCCTATGAATTGTATTAGCTGCCAGTTCCGGCGCTATATCTGCAACAATTATGGATGCAGCCACCATTCCTCCATTACAAACCTGATTCCAGTTACCATGGCTGGATGCCCATCCGGGATTCTCTCCATTCTCTGGCCAGCTGGGTTTTATTCCTTTTTCTATTAAAGATCGCTTTGCCAGATCAACAGTAGAAGCTGGCAGGTCACTCCCTGTCCAGTCTATTGCTATGGCTATGGCAAGCGACATTTCGCTGACATCAAGAAAGTGTTTGGGATTCCATGTGGGGAAATTGCAAGCGGCAATCACTTCCTCATTAATCCGATCCAGCATACGGTGGTCTTTTTCAATCCTGTACACCATAGCAAGCATATTTATCCTGTACAGCAAATCCCTGGATATATCCAGTTGGTTGTCCTGGGATCTTTGCTCCATTGGAATATCAAGGTTAATTATCGATTTCTCAAAAACACCTTCGGCATTAAGTTTAATGGCTTTATAAACGTTTTGAATAACAGGATCTGTTTTCAGTTTCTTTTTCAGATTTTCTTCAATCTTTTTATTTAGTACCAACCTGGGTGATTGTTTGTTCAGGTTCTTTTTGAGATATGCCACCGAAATTGGATTATCAAGTTTTATTGGATCTGGTTCATGATTATCGCGGGTTTGAGCAGATAGTTCTGAATAACCAAATGATTGGCTGGACAGCAGTATAATTGCCATTAAAAAAGGAAGGCCGTTAGTTTTCATGATTTCAGTTTAATGGGTTTCTATATCATGTTCAAAGCACAGGTGCATATTTCACGGTAATCGTGCCCTCGCTGATTGGTTCAGTAAAATCAATTCCTATTCGATAAGCCGTGCCACCCTCTCTTAAATGTTCAACAGGTACTGGCTCATCAATAATTTTTATTGATGCACCTTTACCTGTAATTTCTGCTTTTACTTTTTGATTTTCTGTAGTCAGGATGATAGTATTGGCATCAATGATTTCATATTTAGCAAAACTCATTATTGCAATACCGAACACAACGGGCTTAGCTGAGGAAAACTGGTCCTCAATGGAGATGGTACCCAACCCGGACTTATCGTTTTCCATCGTTCTTATCAACTTTATCAGGGAAGGTATTTCATAGGCTGCTTTAATATCCATCACTACTTTATCATGGGCTTTAGTAAATTCCGTGGCTGTTATTTCACCAGAAAAATTTCTTCCGCTAGATTGAAGTATGTTGTCTATTCTGGGTACCGGGTGCCCCCATGAACTACGGGCAGGGTTGTTATTATCAAATGCACCGGCAATATAAGATGGCGCTCCTATATCTCCTGTAACAAAATCTCTGTTCAATACAATTGTGTAGGTACCAACATCCATATGATTATGGTTCTCGGCATTATGCCCGGCTTTGATTGCTATTGAAAATGGAACTTCTTGTTTGCCGCGGGAAATCACCATTCCAAATTTATCGAAATAAGTATAATCAGGTAACTCCTGTGTTGTTGCAACAACATTTGTATCAGGATTGAAATCTTCTGGGTTTGCCCATGCAATTAACTGATATGCCGCCTTGTCAGATATAATATTTGAAGATCTTCTTTGTCCAGGCCTTCTTGTCCCTGATGGCTTTCTTGCTCCTAAATGTTTCGCAGCCAAAACAGAAGAAAAACCACCATTATTTGAAACGCGTGAACTGCCATCTGCAAAGGGTGCACAAGTTCCATTTTGGATTTGATAATTTTCAGGAAAGTTCCCGACGTTTTTTAATTTTTCTGGATTACCAGCATCAAACAAGTTTATTTTACCTTCTGTATAATCATATAGAATTTGAGCCAGGTATAAATAATGCCCAAAGCCATAGTCCCAGTAACCGGCACCTTCAGAACAATATCCATCATCTCCAAAGCCTCTCAGGTATCTTTGCATGCTATTCAACGCGCAGCCTACCGCCGCTAGCCTCTGATCGGCATCGCGCGAAGCTGCGATTACAGTAAACATCGAGCCGCTGGTGCATACGGCGTTCCAGTTGCTGGAACCGGTATACCATCGCTGGTGTGTTTTCTGTTCACCACTGCAGAATTTCAAATAGCAGTCTATGATCCGCCGGTGAAGTTGATCAGAAATTTCCTTCCGCATATCATCCGGCAGTTTGTCTCCCAGAAGAACTTCCGCCAGAGCTAAATCTGAACCAAATTTCCGGGCACCCAGATCGATCGCCATACTCCTGCCTTCGAGCACACTATTATCCCTGGTATCGTGGTTAGGATGCAGCCAGGACTTCATATCCATGATCGCACGAAGATAAACTCTTATCTGAGGCAGAAAACGACCTTGATTTTCTATACATTCAGCCAAAATAAAATTATCCAAACGTTCCATGGTATTATAATATCTGGGTTTATATATACCACGATTACCCTCCAAATTTGCTCTTCTGTAGATTTCATCTGTTATAGGAACTTCTGGTTCTTTATCCAGTTCAGATAATGCTTTGTTCAAATATTCCTTACCCGATTCGCTTGCAGCAATTTTATCCCAATAGTCCCTGTTTGTAATAGGAGGTGCAGGCTGAAAAGATTCTTTCGGCACAACCGATTTAAGCATTTCAATCTGCTTATCTGACGGATAAATGGTATCTGCCCTTGCATGGCTGTAATATTCATTAAAATCTAAAGAAGTAATGTTCTTATTATTACAGCTAAAGCACATTCCAATACTAAGTAAGAATGTTGTGCCAATAAAAACTTTTATTCTTTTTCTAAAAAGTAGTGTTAGAATTTCAACTAATTTGGAACCAAGTGTTTTTTTCATTTCATTCTGGTATTAAGTTCGTATTTCATTTAATTTAGAACGAGTTAAATATTTGTTCTATTTATTTAGTCATTTCTTCGCGTATCATCATGCCATTCAATAATTCCCGAACCTTAACTTTTATCTGATTTGTTTCACTATCCATATCAGAAATGGTTATCTCCTGAATTCTTCCATCCTTTAATTCAACCACCAATTCGTTGGCACTTTTTGCCTTTACCGACTTAATCACCGACTCATTTTCATAAGGTTTAATCACCGTCGGGTAACATGCATCTTTACCATGACTTCGCACCGCCATTGTTTTTCTATGTGAAGATTCATCACCCATAGGAAATTCGCCACCTATTTTGGTTTTGAAGCTCACGGCATCCAGAATTTGATGTATTTTTTGTTCATTTTTATGTATATATACTGTAAATAAATTGTTTTACGCAACTATATATTCCTGAGTACTTAACTCATAATAACTGCGCGAAACGCTTTACTTTAAAGTTTTAGTTTTATTTCTTTTCCGCTAAAGACCAACTTTTCTTCTTTGGCTGCACCTACCATTTCAATTATAAGTTTTATAGGGTTTTGCTTAAAATTGATGTACTTATCAGTGCCATTTTTGATTGTTAGCATTTTTGTTGATTCGGAATAAGTGAAAATAAGCTCGGAATAAATGCCTTTCTCATAATTGTACGATTCATTATCATCGAGATAAAGTACGTAATTGGCATCTTTACCCGGATACACTTTAATAAGCATTGGTTCATTTGTAGGCTGAGTAGCATATTGAACTTTGGGACCTATGGGTAATATAGAGCCTGCTTTTACGAAGACAGGTGTTTCATCAAGTGGAGTGTTCACCGTGATATTTCTATTGCCGGCTATTTTTTCGTTGGTCCAGAAATTAAACCAATCTCCTTTGGGTAAGTATACTTCTTTGGATCTCACTTTATAATTGGTTATGGCACAAACCATCAACGATTCGCCCAATAAAAACTGATCTTTTACTCCCCATGTGTGTTTATCATTGGGGTATTGATAAACCAACGGGCTCATCAGCAGTTTGCCATCGGTGGTTACTTTCCATGCTTCGGAATAGATGTATGGCATGAGTTGATAACGAACATTAATGAATTTACGCGCCATATCTTCAAACTCCTGTCCATATCGCCAAACTTCTGTATTGGAAACATAGCCATGAATTCTGAATATTGGATTAAAGGTGCCAAACTGGAACCAACGGGTAAGTAATTCAATATATTCTTTGTTTGTATATTGATCGTCGTAAATTGGATTTAAAGAGTTTTTGTCTCTAAAGAATCCCCCTATATCGTTAGTCCAATAAGGCACACCAGCCATTACAAAATTTAATCCGGCTGCAATTTGTTCTGAAAATTGGTTCCATGTGCCAGATACATCACCAGACCACGATGCTGCACCATATCTTTGTTGCCCATTATATGCCGAACGGGTTAGATTAAAAACCCTTTCATTAGGGTACTCTTTTCGTTTCCCTTCGTACATGGCCTTCGTAACCATTAAAGAATAACAATTCGCAACTTCTCCGAAGGGGCCGACGGCTGTTTGAAAATCATCAGCCGGTTTATTTTCCGGTTCAGACCCATCCAACCAAATAGAGCTTACGCCTATATGAAACATTGAGTCACTTATCATTTGATAAAAACGCTCACGTACTCCTGCATCGTAAAAATCAAGATAATGTGTCCCTTTCATAATATGTTTTGCTAAATCATATCTCTCTAATAACGGATCGTTGATAACCTCCGGCCAAACAGATACCATTAGTTGTAGGTTGAGACTATCTAACTCGTCAACCATGGCTTTTGGATTTGGGTATTTCGCCCTGTCCCATTTCGGCCCCTTAGTGCCTTCCGGCCAATAAAACCAATCCTGAACAATATTATCCACCGGTATTTGCCTTTTTCGGTACTCCATTGCATTTTCTAATAATTCGGCCTGATTATGATATCTTTCGCGACATTGCCAGAATCCATAAGCCGATTTGGCGAACATGGGCGCTTTACCTGTTAAACGCTGATATTCTGAAATAACCTCTGCAGGATTTGCACCATACACAAAATAATAATCAATTGCGCTTCCATCTGCACTACTAAATACGGTTTTGTTATAATCAGGTTCGTTATAAAATAATCGTCCTGGTTCTCGTGAATTTGTATTTTGGAAAATAATTTTATACGCTTTACCTGCTTCCATATATTTTTCCCCAGAGAAACAAACAGGTACCCAATATGTAGAATAATTAATGATGGTATCGCCTTCGATGTTTACTAATATTTTACAATTTTTGCCCCTTTTGTTTTGGCTGTTCGATTCAAGCATAAAGGTATATGGACCAGTTTTTTGAGGTTTAAAGATCGTTTCGCGGATTTTCTTCTCTTCGTCGATGGTTGTTGAAAACGATACTTCATGCTCCGAAATATTAAAATCGGTAACACTATAGTTGTGCCAGTAAATACCGTATTCGTTTGTAGAAACAATAAAAGGAATGGCTATCTCCTGATTATCCTGCTGTAACCTGATGGGCACATTTTTCCAGTTCATGATGCCACTTTGAAATTGTCCCAAACCATAAAGACCTTCATCACTAGCAAGGAATGATTGAGATACGGAATTTCCTTTAGGATTTCCCGGTTTGATATAGGTATAATCATTGGTTTCGGCCACTAATTTTTTATGATCCCTGGTTTGGTATTCAATAATTCCTTTGCTGCTAACCGTTACAATAAGAGCATCCGTTGAAATTATAACCTGATCCCTTTTTTCAGAAATCTTCCAGGATACCGTCTGAGGTTCTAAGATAGTAACGTAGTCGGGTATGGTGGATACTATATCCCTGTTCAACATTTTTTTTACATGGATAATGGATTTATCGATGATTCCGATTTGGATAATTAAACTATCCTGATAGATAGTGGCCGAGTGATCTCCTTTTTCAATCTTGTACTTATAATTTGAGCTGTATCCATTCAGTGCAAAAATAAATACGAATAATCCAGATATCAGATTTTTTTTAAGGTGAACCATGCTTAATTTGTTGTTAAATTGATTGAATAATATTGTTTTTGTCTATTAAATTAGTTTGTTCTTTGCGAACCACTCTGCCATTCTGCAGTCCCTGACTGAAACCATTGTTTGATTTGATTCGCTACCAAATCCTGAAATTTAAATGTTTGAAACCCCAACTAACAATCCTTCTTATTTCTCTTTTAACTTCATTATATATTTATTTTTGTACCAGAACAATCTCCTCACCAGGGTTAGAGGATATATCATACAAATAAGTGGTACGTAGATTCAGTCCTGTAAATTTTGCTTTTTCAGAAATTAAAGGTTTTTGAACCTTTGGTGTTTGGTAAAATGGATTTCCATTGTCCCCATAGGCTTTTTTCAGTTCTCCATTATTTTCTGACTTTAATTCTGAATAGGAACGAATGCGGCAATTACCGCCCAAATAAGATTTCATGACAACTTTTGCTAACTTCCCATTTTCCCATTCCATGGATTCAATCTCAAAACCACCTCTGGCACGAAGACCTTTTACACTCCCATTCTTCCAAACATCAGGTAATGCGGGTAAAAGCTGAATAGCTCCATTCTGACTTTGCACAAGCATTTCGGTTAAACCTGAGGTAAAGCCAAAGTTTCCATCGATTTGAAACGGAGGATGTGCATCGAACATATTTGCATAGGTACCTCCTCCTTTGGGCGAATTTGGTCTGCCGACCAATTTGATTTGATCACCCATTAATTTATAGGCGTGATTTCCATCCAACAAACGTGCCCAAAGGTTTATTTTCCAGTTCATGGACCATCCGGTTGATGGATCACCACGGTAGATCAATACATTTTTCGCTGCTTCAATCAGTTCTGGATTTCGGTAAGGTGAAATTTGATTGGATGGATATAAGCCATACAAATGTGAGACATGACGATGTTTGTCGTCCAGACTATCCCAATCATACATCCATTCCTGCAACTGGACATATTGCCCAATTTGCATAGGAGCTAGTTTTGGGAGTGTGCTCTCAATCTTTTGAATAAACTCTGCATCGGTATTCAGTAATTGAGCGGCACTGGCTGTTTTGGTCAATATATCGAAAACCAACTGATTGTCCAGCGTTGTTCCGGCAGATAAGGTTACTTTATTATGAATTTGCGGAGCGTTTTCAGGAGACGTGGAGGGCGACATAACCAGCCAACCATGTCCGGGTTCCTGGGTTAAAAAGCTTAGACAAAATTCCGAAGCGCCTTTCATTGCCGGATAAACCGAACGCAAATAATTTAAATCGCCATTAAACATGAATTTCTCCCAAAGGTGCTGGCATAGCCACACACCACCTGTTGGCCACTCTCCCCATGAACCGTCAACCGGACCACAGATGCGCCAAATATCTGTATTGTGGTGCGTCACCCAACCATCGGCGCCATACATATCATTTGCCGTTTTACGACCAGTTACTGAAAGATCTTTTACCATTTCAATAAGTGGTTCGTGCATTTCTGCCAGGTTGGTAACTTCCGCTGGCCAATAATTCATTTCGGTATTAATGTTGATCGTGTACGCACTTTTCCAAGGCGGATCAAGCTGATTACACCATATTCCCTGTAAATTAGCCGGTTGTCCTCCGGGTTGCGATGAAGAAATTAGCAGGTACCGTCCGAACTGAAAATACAATGCTGCCAATGCAGGATCATTTCCCATACTGAACTGTTCAATTCGCACATCCGTCGGATTTTTAATAGAGTCAGTCTGTCCCAAATAAAGATAAACCCTGTTAAAATAGTTTTGGTAGAAAGCTGTATGATCGCTTAATAATTGTTTGTAATTTTTCTTTTCAGCATTGGCAATATAATCTATTGCCCGTTTATTGGCATCAGCGCTAATATCTTTATAGTTTACAAAATTAGTTGCAATTGAAACATAAAGTGTTGCACTGTTAGCATTGGAAACAATTAATGTAGTGTCGTTTGAGGTTAAAGTTCCACCTTCCGGAACGATTTTCAACCTCGATTGAAACTCAACCTGGCCTTTAATACTATTCCCATTTTTGCCTTTTATGCTATTTCGATCACTACTAAGCCCTATCATTTTCAGCACATTGTTGTTTTCAACTGAAACCTTTACCACGGCCGGAGCTGGACGATCCATGTTTGCCGAAAAGTTAATTTTTCCTTTCTTACTAGCTGTTAACTTAATTACAATCACCTGATCGGTAAACGAAGTAAATATTTCACGCTGAAAGTCCACCCCTTCAACGGTATAATTAGTCGTATTAACAGCTTTTTCTATATCGAGTGAACGATGATAACCAGAGAAGTTATCATGACCCCCAAAATTTAGCCTTAAATTCCCGACTGTTTGATAAGGCATTCCTTGCGAAGTCTTTGAAATAACTTTATCATTTACCTCTTTATTGGCTTCATCATATTTATCATCAAATATTAGTCTTCGAATTATCGGCAATGCCTCTTTAGCATTGGGATTATCGTTTTGGTGTGGACCTCCACTCCATAGTGTACTTTCGTTGAGCTGAATGTTTTCATGAGCCGGAATTCCGAACACCATGCATCCCAGTCGTCCGTTGCCCAAGGGAAGCGCTTCATTCCAATCGGCCGCCGGAGCATTATACCAAAGAATTAAATTATTCTTCTTGGATTGACCACTGACGCCAGGTGCTAAAAGAAACAATAAAGTAAAACTCAATAAAATTTTCATATACGTCTAATATCAATTTCTTAAATACTTCAATATTTAATCGAATCAGTGAGTTAGCTCTTCGCTAACCACTTGGATAAACAATTGTTCACGGGCAGAAACCTTTTTTTTACCATTTAGGCTATCTATTCCTGAAATTCCTATGGAAAACCCCCCGGGGATCATTTCGGTTGGCTTCCTTAATCCCTGCAACCTCGGTGCGGAGAAGCCAGTCTTCACGCTCCCGGGGGGTCATGTTGTTCATTCCCTCTCCAAGGGTGATACCTATTCCTGTCAGGTCAGGATATTCATTAATCAATTGGGTAACTGATTCTTTAAGGTAGCGATCATCGGTAGGATTGCTTATGCCATTGCCACCGGAATGTAAATCGGTAAGGCTGTTCGGGGAATAGTTATCATGGTAAGCCTGTGAAACAAAGATGTTCCAATGCACAATGTATGAATCTATTCCACGTTCCTTGGCTAAACGGAATATACCGGAAAAAAGCTTCTTCCATTCTGCGAGTTCTTCATCGGTAAATGGACATGCCTTGGGAAAATTCTTTGCCCTGATCATATAGGGAAAAGGGTGCAGGTTCCACAAGGTGATCGCGTTGAAACGGTTTTCGGCCATCATGTCAAAAAAGCTTTCCCAAAACTTCAGGTCTTTCAACTCTTCGACATGCATATTACGAGCCGGATGCGGACCATAAACCGACCAGGATAAATTCACTTTTATCGCCCTGAACCGAAACCTTGGGTTAACCGTTTTGTCCGGAACAGAGTTAAGACCGTTTAGGGCGATCTGTTCTCCCAATTCCATTAGGCCATACATCGCGCCCACCTGATCAATGGCCGTAATGATCAGACTTCCATTTCTATGACCGATACGAAAGCCCTCCCTTTTAATTGAGGGATTGGAAATGGAGTCTGTCACCTGCACTTTGATGTTTTCACTGCCTGTTGCCTTTTCGAGCGACACCTGTACCGGTTTCCGGTTGATTTCGTGCAAGGCAATTTCGAGTTGGGAGACCCCGAAAATCTGCTGAGTTGAATTCACATCAAATGCTATTGAGATGGGTTGTCCGGTAACTTCCTGCCCACTTAATTGATGCTGACCAATAAATAAACTTATAAAGAATAAAGCCGAAAATAAATAGTTGAATTTTTTCATCTATTAAAAATATATTTCTATTTACCCATTTGTGTTGCTATATCGATTTGCCTGATTTAATGCGTATGCTCCTCACGCACCACTTTGCCATTCAACAATTCCCTGACTGAAACTTTTATCTGGTTGGTTTGGCTATCCATGTCAGAAATGGTTATCTCCTGAACCCTTCCATCTGCGAATCCCATATCTTTGGCCACGGCTGCATGTCAATGAAATCAGGGCTGGCGAATGACTTCCGAAAGGCTGACATAATCATAATACGCCCCGCCCAATTCTTTGCCGTCAGCATCATAAAACCAGGTTTGCACCATCGCCGGGCCGGAGGACAGACTCACGGTGAAAACCGCACCGTTTGAGTCGGGCTTCACATCCTGCCGCTCGTCGAAGTAGATTTTGTCGCCGTTCCAAATACGGATCCTGGCCGAGTGAATTGGCAGCGCCATCCCGTAGGTTAACTCATTTTTTATAGTACTTCGAATCGGCGATTTTAGTTTGGATGTCACAGTAGTTTCTTGGGCAATCTCACGGGGCCAGCGTCGCAGGTCGAAGGTGTAATACCCGGCTTTGGCGAAAGCAATCACGTTGAATCCATTGGCGTTCGCTCCCGATGCAATGTCGCTCTGGTTCCAGGGAGGAAGCCCTTCCGACATGTGCCAGTCATGGGAGTAAAGACAGATCACCGGTTCCTCCGGGGAACCCGCGATGGGCCGGGCGTAATCCGCCGCATTCACGCTGATGTTGCGCCACCAGGCTTCATAGGAGGATTGGAGCGACTGAGTGATTTTATCGATCGAACCGTTCTTAAGCTCCGCCAGCAGGTTTGTCTTTTGAAGTGCATCCGCCTGGATGTCGTAAAGCTCCCAAGGCTTTGTTGCGTCCGGTCGAGTCAGCCGCCATTTGTGGACAATGTGCCCATCGGAATCCAGTTCGTCCTTCATCACGCAGGCCTGCTTGTATTTCACCAGATCGTCCAGTCGCTGATTATCCACCACCAATACCCGGGTGCCAAAAACAGGATTGTCATTCGCCTGATTTGTGTCCAACAACGTCATGAGGCTGCGTCCTTCAATCGCCACCTCTGGCGGCCGGTTGGCTACATCATGCAGGTTCAGCACATCCATGAGCGTCGGCAGCAGATCCATCTCACTGACCATGGCAGGGATATCTCGGGCGGTCGCTGGCGTACCGGCATAACCACCGGCGAGCCACCGGACGAAACAGGGTACCCTGTGACCGGCTTCGTATTCGGAACCCTTGCCGCCGCGAAACATGAAATTACTCATGCCGTTGTCACCGAGGATGAAGACCAGCAGCGTGTTATTCGCCAGGCCGGATGTGTCGAGGAACTTCAGAAGTCGCCCTACATTCTTGTCCATATTCTCAATGGTCGCCGTGCGTGCTGATATTTCTGGTCGCGCATCCGGCGGCATATCCTGTGGACCATGTGCGACATTGTACGGAAGATAGACAAAAAACGGTTCCTTCTTCTCCTGGTAAGCTTTCATGTAGTCCATCGTCTGGGTGGTAAAAAAATTCGTCGCAAACGCTCCGGAGGTTCCTGGCTTACTATTGAACCCCGGAAGTCCGCCGTTAGTGTCGTTGAGCGCTACAGGTTGTCCATCAATATAAAGGGTGCACGGCACATCATTGCGGTTGCCCCAGAAATCGGGCTGCTGGTCAATACCCCCTCCCATATGCATGACCGTGTGCTCAACCCCGCGGTCCTTCGGACGGAACGGATAACTATCGCCCAGGTGCCACTTGCCGAATATCGCAGTGCGATAGCCGTTAGCCTTGAAAACATCTGCCATCGTCACTTCGTTGGGGCGCAGGAAATAGCGACCCATGACCGTATGCCATGATTGTAATAGCTGAAATCGCTGTAGCTCAAATCATCCGGCATAATAATCACAACATTTGGCCGCTGCGCGTGAACCCCCGGGGTCAACGCCGACGTGAGCGCTAGCAACGAAGTCAAGTAAACCGATTTTTTCTTCATGTTATTTTTCATCCCTGCATTTGATATATTCTTTTCTATTTATGATTAATTGGAATGTTCTTTCGCCTATTGAGTCACCTTTACCACAGCATCGGCAATCTCGACACAAACCACGGAAGCGATTTTGTCAGACGCTATCGACGGCAGATCGATCGTCACACCGGCATCTGACTGATTGAACTCTACCGCTTTATGGCTGGCGAGCAGGAAGGCTTTTGTGACTTTGCTTACAAGACCAGGCAACTCAAACTTCCCGTCTGCCGGCCAGTTGAAAATTATCACATAAAGTTTCCCCGGCTGGCTCGTGCAACGCCAATTCCACGCGGGAATGAATTGAGGTTTGCCGGCCTTGTCTTTTTCGGTGGCGCTATATGTCCCCGCCTCCGCGCCAAAGGGCGTCGCGGTGGTCCCGTAAATGGCCTTGCCGTTCACTTTCATCCATTTGCCCACGGCCGCCAGCCGGTCCACTTCCGGCTGCGGAATGATGCCGGTGCTGGTCGGGCCGACGTTCAGCAGATAATTGCCGCCCTTGCTCGCAATGTCGCACAGGTTGCGGATCAGCGTTTCGGTGGATTTCCAGTTCTCGTCATCGCGCTTGTAGCCCCAGGTGTTGTTGATCGTCATGCAGGTTTCCCAGTCGCGGCCTGGATACCCCTGCGCCGGAATACGCTGTTCAGGAGTTTCGGTATCTCCCTGGTAGCCGCCGCCGAGGCGGTTGTTCATGATGATGTTCGGGCGGAGTTTTTCCACGATGTCATAAAGTTTTTTGGCGCGTTCGGGATTCATGTCGCGCGGTGTGTCCCACCAGAGAATGTTGGGGAATTCGCCGTAATTGGAAAGAATCTCCTTCACCTGCGGCACGGCAATTTTGTCAATATAATCATCCATGTCGTGTTCCTGCGCCGGATCCCATTTACCGTTGGCGGCCGCCCCGCCGTTGTTCCAGTCCTGCGCCTGCGAATAATAGAAACCCAGCTTGATGCCGTATTTCCGGCAAGCGACGGCGAGTTCCTGCAAGGGATCATGATGCCACGGCGTTGCATCGTAAATGTTCCAGGGGCTGGCTTTGGATGGAAACATCGCGAACCCGTCGTGGTGCTTGCTGGTAATGACGATGTATTTCATCCCGGCGGCCCTGGCGGTTTTCACCCACACGTCGGCGTTGAAATTGGTCGGATTAAATTCCTTGGCAAACTGCTGGTATTCGGCCATCGGGATCTTACAGAAGTTCATAATCCATTCACCGGCGCGAGGCTCAGGCTTGCCGTGGTAATAACCGGCGGGCACGGAATAGACGCCCCAGTGGATGAACATTCCAAACTTCGCCTCGCGCCACCATTCCATTTTGTCTGGTTTCTCTTGAGAAAAGATGTTAATCACCAGAAAAAAAGTGATAATTGTTAATCCGATTCGTTTCATAATTATTAAATATTTAAATTAATGTATATCAAATTCAGCAAACCAGGATTTGCGCTAATATATAAATTTGACTGTACTAATGGGTTTGCTCCTCACGTAAAACTTTACCTTTCAATAGTTCCCTGACCGAAACTTTTATTTGATTGGGTTCACTATCAAAATCAGAAATAGTAATCTCCTGAATTCTTCCATCCTTTAATTCAACCTCCAATTCGTTGGCACTTTTTGCCTTTACCGACTTAATCACCGACTCATTTTCATAAGGTTCAATTACCGACAGGTAACGAGCATCTTTTCCCTTACTTCGCACTGCCATCGTCTTTCTTCGTGAAGATTCGTCGCCCAACGGAAAATCGCCGCCTAGTTTGGCTTTGAATCCGACTGCATCTATCCCGGACAGATCGATGGTGATAGTTCCTGATTCCGTATCATTCTGAGGCATGCCGGGAGTAGAATTCACCATCAGTTCGCCCGCGATCTTTACCGGTCCGTTATAATAATCCAGGCCTTTGGCTGGTGGCATCAGTATGTTTTGATACTTTGCAGGAAGAGATGATATAAACACCTCAGAACCATCTTTCAAGATTAACCTTGCATTGCCCCAGAAAATTGTATTGTTTCTTGGTCTGGAAGTTCCAGTCGTTAATACAAGTTGTTTTTTACCGGTAATATCGACTTCGATGTTCTTGTCCCCCAAAATCCAGGCACCGGTACTACCATCAACCAAAACGTCATTGTCGGCTGCGACTCTGTATGTTACCTTTTTCTGGACCCCAAACTCCTCAGGTACAGTCCCAATCATTATTTCGTTCTGTGCAGGCCAGGCATTAAACACATCGATCTTCAGGGGGCCGTCTTCACTATTGGGCATGCGTCCGCCGCTATTGTCACAGCCCTGTCCCCAGCACATTTCAAATTTTGCCCTTGAGGTGCCGGTTGTCTTATACCAATCACAATCTGTAATTAATTGTGCAGTGCCCAGGGGATCGGTATTCATCTGGTTATCGTGACGAAGAAACTCTTTTTGACCGGCAGTTAATTCTTTTACTCCTTTCATTTGAAATAACCAATCAAAGGTGTGGTCCTCACCTGCTTTTAAATAATCAGCAAGAATCACATAATCATCCATCATCACCATCAGGCGACGCTGTAAAACTGGTTCAGTGTAACCTGTTATTACCTGGCGTGCAGGAGGATTTTCGGGTATCGGGAGGGATCTGTCAGCCATCCATGATGTATCCATCACAGTATCATTCCGCATTCCGCGATAAAGCATACCGCCATAAGGAGGATCACTCCACCTGGCATTGGTTTCAACCGCAGTAGCCTGCATCATATCGCCGGTGTAGAATAAGGTACGAAAACTCTCTTTGGGCTCTTGCATTTTCTGATCGACAACCACCATGTTCTTTGTCATGGAGGTTTGTACTAAAAACTTATACAAGTAGGTGTCATACCCATACCAGATCATCTCGGGATTAAAGAAGCTACGACCGTAACGCATCATACTTATTAAGCTTGTCCTATCGAAATGTCCATGATGACCTCCATGGGAACCGTAATGCAAAGCGGCCTGGATTTGTTCTCGCTGCTCTCTGCCTTTGGTTTGAGATCGCAATTGAACAATGCCCATATTATCAGCGTAAGCCGATTCCTTGATCTTCTCAGAAGTCACATCCGGCAAATCGGTTACTCCATATAACAAACTTCTTCTGTTGTCACGGTTAATAATGGCCGCATATTCTGGATCGCGATATATGGAGTATGCTAATTCAAGCCGATCACCTCCAACTCTTGTCTCCGTGGCATCATTCACGGCAAACATAACACCACGATAGTCAAGGAAGGGTATCATAGCATCCCACATATCCTTAATTCCCAAACTATTTTTTTGCAGAGGACCCCATTTCATGAAATCCATACCGTATAATCCGGGCCTTTTTCTTTCCGGAATTAAAGAGAAAAACGGCGATGTGCCAATTGGCATTTGCTGATCTTTAAAATTTATACCCCATGGCTCAAGGGCTATTGCAACTTCTGTAAACTCGCTTGCGACCCACAAATTGTATCCAACAGCACACTCATACCACCAACCATCACTCATAACGCCGTGCGTAAATTGTTGATAGATCCCGGTAGGTCCGTATAATAATTGCTCCACCAAATGCCGATCCTGAAGAGCTAAAGCGCAGTACAGGGCACTCGTTACTTCAGCTACATCCCAGTTGCTGATGGCACCAAAATCAGTACCCAGCTGAATTGTCTTAATATGCAGGCGGAAGGTATTTTCAATTAACTCTATATCTTCTTTGGTTAATAGTCCTGAATCATAGATCATATCGTAACCTCTGGCTACATTTTGAAAAAAACCTCCCTCTTTTACAAAATTCTGATCATTAGCTCGAAATGTAGTAGGATAACCATTTTTTAAATTCGATATGCGCCGTAAAAACAAAACACATTTTTCGGCGTACGCTTTGTTTCCTGTTAATTGATAGGCTATGGCACAATTCTCCATATCTCCAGCAACCTTCTCATTGTACAGGTGCCTGCCCATTTGGGTGTTCACTCCTGAAATCTGTGTCGCTACCTCCGGAACATCCCAACTTCTTGCTCTTTCTTCATATTGGAATAAGCCTTCCTTCGCCCAATTGTATTTGGCTATCTTGTCTCTTACTGCCTGCCACTTTTCACTGGTAAATACAATATTTGGGAAAGGTACTTCTACTGCTGAAATAAACTCCATCGTCACTGTTGCCGAACCATCACCGTTAGGAATGGCTTTTAGTACCTGTTTCTCACGAACACCATGTGGCAACTTCGCAGGAACAGAAACCTCAATTTTACATTTTTTTACTTCATTTGGGGATAGCTCCAATACAGATGGTGTTATGGATACTTCCATCTGTTCCCAGCCATACGTTCCGAATATTAATTGAACACCCTGCTCAGAGCCTGTGGTATTTCCTACTTCTACCTCATATTGTATTTTACCGCCTGCAGCAACTGATTTTCCCTGTACCGGAGACTCCAAAGACAAGATTTCTCCTTTAGTTACATATACATTACGTAATGATAAGGTAGCATTATCAGGTGATTTGGCCAGTATTTCAAGCTCCTTAACCATTTGAAGGGTACCCCACTTCTGACCTTCAGAAACGTCGAATAAATCCCATGGAATAAAAACAGTCTTCCAGCCTTTACCTATTATCTGAACTTTTGCAGTACTTATGGGATTTACTCCTCTGGCATCCTGCTCTGTTACTTTGAACGATACGGTAAGTTCTGCTGATGACTCAGCTTTCAAAAAAATCTCAAAGGTTAAACCCGAGTAAATACTCCAATCGGATGCATAACCATAATATTCTCTAAACCCTTTATTGGAACGATTACCTTCAGGATATATATACGAAATAATATTGCCACTTTTAAAAGATGCTTCATTTTTACTGACTGATGAGATTCCCGACCAATCTGAAAAATCGGGTTTCCCAACCTGAACTTTTAATTGTGCCTGCACCATGCTTCCAATCATTAGTGCGACAATTACCAATAAATTTTTCATTTTATTTTTTTATAGATTATTTTTATCTGTTCGTTATAATACCAAGTTAAGTCTTTTCACCATGAACCAGGAATTTTTATAGCCGCCATAAAATTATTATTTATCCTCATCAGTAAAATAAGCTACCTGAGCTGAACTAGCATGTTTAGTTCCTCTCCTTTACTCATGCTTATAGCACGATAGTTCTCACCATATTTCGATTTTTGGAGAACATCAGGCTGACTGCATTTAATACTGGCTACTCTTCCCGGAAATTTCAGATCAAAGACCGCATCTCTTTCCGCAGTAAGCGATAGATCTATCTCTTTTTTATTCATATTCCATTGTGCTGAAGTTCTGATTCCGGCCCTTGAAAGAATATCATGAAAATTGCCGGTAGTCCAGTTTGAAGGTAAGGCTGGCAATATTCTAAGCATGTCTGCCTCAGAACCACAAAGCATTTCGGTAATGGCAGCAGTAATCCCAAAATTTGCGTCCATTTGGAATGGTGAATTTTGACCAGGGGCTCCGCCTGAAGTAACGCCCATCCTTCGCCAGTCGTTGTGATAGGTAAACAGATTCTGACCCAGACAGCAACGCGACAGGATATTCAATGTTTCAATTGCCATGTCACCATCACCCAGACGGGCATAAACATTCGCCATAAAGGCCAGGGACCATCCGGTTTGGGAACTCAGACCGATGGTCAATCTTTTCTCTATAGCTATTCTGCATGCCTCAAAAAGCTCAGGGCTAGACTCTTCTGTGATTTCATGTCCCGGAAACAAGGGGTAAATATGTGACATATGACGGTGTTCGTAATTGTCCTTGAAATCCGGATGCATCCATTCGCGTAGTGCGCCATCTTCGTTTATCTGATACTCAGGCATATCCGCTAAGAGTTTTTTCCATCTTTCCACGCCTTCTTTTTCAATGTTGAGCAATTCGCATGACCTGATCAAATTGCTTAATACCTCTTTTGAAATGGCAAAGGCCATAGTAGAATTGATCTGAACTCTTATACTCCTCCTTCTTCCGGTAACAGGATCATTAAATACCTTGTCAGCAGGTTGGTTTTCAGGTGATTCAGACGGAAAAATCATGTTCTTCCCATTCTCGTCTTTTACAATAAAGTCTTCATAAAAGAGTGCAACTTCTTTCATAAACGGAACAGCCCTTTTTTGCAGAAATTCTTTATCCCCGGTAAACAAATAGTAGTCATAATAGAATGAAGCCAGCCAACCACCCGCTTCGGTCCAGGGAATAAGGTGGGGTTGCATATCGCGCATAACTCCTGTGTCGGGAGTCATGAAAGGAGGTATATATATGCCCCTGGTTCCATAGAGTTGCTTTGCATTGTATCTGAATTCGTCCATGCGGCTGTCAAAAAAATCATATACAGCCATCATAGACTCATGCAAATTTCCGGGGAGCGCCTGCCAGTAATTCATTTCCAGGTTCACGTTGTTCCCATAACAACAATCCCATGGAGGAGAGTAATCGCCGTTCCATATCCCCTGAAGATTGGCTGGATAACTCCCGGCGCTGCTGCTTGATATGAGGAGATAGCGACCGTAATTGAATAATCTTTCTAGTAATTCAGTTGAAGCAGGCCCCTGGTAAGCATCTAAAAGAAGTAATTCGTTTGGAGTATCCCTTTTACCGTTCACATTAAGGTTGACTCCCATGGAATTAAATCTTTGACTATGAATAGGTTTGTGACGATTAAAAAGTACCTCATAATCACCGTCTATAGCCGCCAGCTTCTTTTTCAGACGTGGAACAGCTATATCGCCTTTTTCGTTGGCATAAACACACACAAGCAGAACAACTTCGTCGGCACCTTCAAACCTGACAGAACCACCATTCCTTCTTCTGTTTCCCTGTAATCCTCTGTTTTCCTGTGATGAGCCGGTCATTTCTCCATTTTTTGTTATAACCCGCATAACTCCCCCAAACTCCCCTTTACCAGAACCATTAGCGCGAAATTCTACATATCCGTCCTTGATAAAAGTCTCGTATGTGAATCCCGGGTTAAAGGGCATATTTCTCCTAACTGCATCATTAAGATCATGAATGTCAAGGGTAACCGTACCGCTGACAGCATTACTTTTATCTGCCTTTATTGACATGGCTGAAATATTATCGGGAATAGATACAAACAAACGCCTTGAAAAACGCGTGTCGCCATCTCTCCATTTAACCTCTATCTCTCCGGTTTCAAAATCCAGCGTTCTGGAATAGTCTTCAAACATCTTCTCGCAATCAGTTGTCAAAAGCATGTCAAAGGCAGGATGAAATTGAGCGTTGTTTCCGCTGAATCCCTTCTTCCTGACCCCATCCGGATAGAGATCGTTGGCCTCAAGATATTTTCCTTCCAGAAGTAACTTTCTCTCTTTTGGAAGTTCAGCCGACATATCGGGAATCATAGTAAAGCTGCCATTGTAGTAGAGAGCGTTGTGATTGAACAACACACGCTCCTGGCTGATTGAACCATAGACCAATGCACCTATAGTTCCGTTACCCGACGGTAAACCCTCTCTCCAATTTGAGGCAGGCGTAATCATTGTCATACCGCGTTTGTATGATTGGCTCTTAGCATCTGCTTTGCCTGTATCTTTGGCATTATTGCAGCTTAGCGTGATCATTATTATGGCTATCCCTGATAATAAAATTCGAATTTTCTTCATGAGACTGGTTATAATTGACTGATGTTTCGCAGATGATATAAATGGTTGATAAATAGTAAAATAAGTTAAAAAAAGGAGCATGAAAAATTTGTTATTTCACTAATATTCAATATATTAGTGTTGAACAAAAAACAAAAA
>Ga0114918_10001071_pt1 | contig 24248 bp, 19 predicted proteins | sample LantaG_FD_87015 | JGI IMG/M metagenome (GOLD analysis project Ga0114918, IMG submission 87015) | Deep subsurface microbial communities from Baltic Sea to uncover new lineages of life (NeLLi) - Landsort_02402 metaG | ecosystem: Environmental > Aquatic > Marine > Oceanic > Sediment | place...
AGAGAGAGAGAGAGAGAGAGAGAGAGAGAGAGAGAGAGAGAGAGAGAGAGAGAGAGAGAGAAGGACGAAAACAAAACGACAAGGTTGAGTTCTTATGCCGAAAAAGCGCGCTCCCGCGTATCCGCATCCCGAGGAGCTTATTTTTTCTTTTTGAGCGTTTCGCATACAAGAGACGCCCCCCGTAAACGAGACTTTTTTTCAAATATAATTAGAGAGAGAAACCATTTTATTTCTTGCCAAAAACACGAGCGAGTAACAAAAAGAAAAAAAAACACCAAAGAAAAAAAAGCGACTCTCTCTCTCTCTCATTCCCTCTTCTCTCTTCTTCACTTCTTCACTTCTAACCTCACTCCCCCGCCTTCTTCTTCACCACCATCTTCGCCAGCTCCCCGCTCGAAGCCAGCTCCGCCAGGATGTCAGCCCCTCCCACAAACTCGCCCCCGACGTAAACCTGCGGGATCGTCGGCCACTGCGAAAACGCCTTGATCGCGTCCCGGAGCCCGGGGTTGTGCCGCTCGTCCAGGACGTCGACGACCTGGAAGGGCTGCCTGGCTGCCGTCAGCATCGTCAGCACCGAGTGGGAGAAGCCGCACTGGGGCTCCCTGCGCGTTCCTTTCACGAAGGCGACGACGTGGTGGTCCTTGACGACCTGGGCGATGAGCGTTTCGACCGGCACCGTGAGGTCCTCGATGCCCTTGCCTGGGGTGAGCTTGATCTCCGGTGAAGGGGGAGGGGCGGCTCTTGCTTAAGGGGCCCACATCGCCTGCTGGTCGGGCAAGTTGCCCGGTGGCGGGTCCCCCGATGCGTCGACCACCTGCTGGACCCAGGACCTCCACGCGTCGGTGAGCTGCTCCCTGGTGGCCGCGGGGGGAAGGGCAGCGAATTTCACGGCCGCGGCCCTGGAAGGAGGCTTGACCGAGGCGGCGTGGCCGGCGACCGTGGCAGGGAGGCGGCGGGACATGCCGACGTACTGGACCGCTCCGGCGTCGTCGCAGACGGCGTAGACGCAGGGCGAAGTGGCCGGGAGGAGGGACGCGGTGGCCTGGTCGGCAACGGGGTAGAGTTGCGCGTCGGCGAGCGACGAGAGAGGGGTCGAGGAATCGCCGTCGGACGACGATGATGATGCCACAACATCGACAGCAGCGGAGACGACAATCGGCGCGTTCTTCGTCGGCCTTTGCGCGCGATGCAGCGAGAGAGTCAATGCAGCCTTCGTGCTGGCCGGTCGGAGAGGGCATCGTAAAGGTGCCGGCGAAGAGAGAGAGCGCGGCGATGCTGCGACGACGATGAGCGACGGGCGAGCGACGGCCGATGCGAGCATGGCTAGCAATTGAGTTTCAAAGAGTTTGTTTTCTTTCTTTATTCCTCCTTTGATGGAGAGTCTGAGGTTTTCTAACGAGAGAGACGGTGACGACAGACCAGTGCTCGTAGTCAGCGGAAGGAAAGAGGTACACTTCGAATGAGAAGATTGCTTTTGAAAATGTGACAGAGCAGACAAAAAAGGAAGAAAAAAAACAGCAGGCAAAAAACTCGACCTCCTTCTCCCTCCCTCTTCCTTCTTCTCCTCCTTCTCACCGCAGCGTCCTGAAAGTGTGAGAGGTGATCCTGAGCCCTCCAAAGGGCAAAGACGAAGAAGAACACGCAGCAGCAGGAGCAGCGTCGCTCTTCTCGGCCGTTCCTCCTCTCCCTCTCCCGGAGCAGACGACGACGAGCGCCTCTGCAAAGGCGGTCCTCCTCCCTCCTCCTCCGAATCCCCGTCCTCCACCTGCAGCGGCAGCAGCAGCGGCAGCGGCAAATGGCCCCAGAGCCGGGCCTGGGACGGTCCCTGTAACATGGACGAGGAAGCAGCAAGAAGGACAAGAGGAAGCGGAAGCGTCGTCGCCGTCGCCTTTGCCTTTGCCTTTGCCTCCTTTCTCCGCCGCCTCCTCTCCTCCTCCTCCTTCCACCGCCTCTTCCACTCCTCCCGCTACAGCTCCCTCGACAGCCTCCCTCGCCGCCAGCCCCCCGACAGCAAGCACGTCGACCCCGAGCACCTCCGCCTCCCCCGTGGCCCCCAGGCTCTCCCTGCCGGAGGCCTCGGCGTCCCATGCGTCGAGGGCGGCCCTCGCCCCCCTGAGAACGGCGGGCCGCCCCTCGAGCCGGAGCGAGACGCCGCGGTCGTAGAGCGGGGCCAGCGCGGCCCTCCTCGCCCCCGGCTGGGAATTTGAAGAGAAGCGGGCTCTGAGGGTCGCGAGGGAGAGGGCGCGGGCGTCTGCTGCTGTCGCGGTTGTAGTGGTAATGGTGGCGGTTCTGGAAGGAGAAGAGAACGGGAGGCGAGGAGGAAGAGGAAGAGCTTGTGTCGTCGCTCTCGCTTGAACTCCAGTTCCAACTCGTCCAACTCCTCCAACTCCAACTCCTCCTGCTGCGTTCTCCCCTCCGCCCCTGGGCAGCGTCGGCGGGGAGCTCGCGCGCTCGGGAGAGGAGAAAACGGTTGCCGCAGCAGCAGTCAAAAGAGGAGGCGGAGGTGGAGGAGGGGAAGAAGAGGCCCCGCGTGCCCCTCGAGGCGACGAAGCGGCAACGCTAGCGGCAGCAGCAGCAGCGTCCGGCGGCGGCGACGGAGGGCCTTCGAGGCTCGCGGAGGGCGACGACCGCGACGACGAGGAGGAGAACGAGGCCGAGGGCAGGCGCAGAGGCGCTCGAGCAAGCACCGACGACGATGACGGAGGAGCAACAGGAGCGGCAGGAGGAGGAAGAGGTCGAGCGAGAACAGCAGAACAACTCCTCCTCACTTTCTCCCCTCGCCCGCCAGAGACCACCCACGGGTGCGACAGCAGCTCCCTCGCCGTCGCCCTCCTCCTCGGGTCCTTTTCCAGGCAGCGGGCCAGGAAGTCGGAGAATGCAGCGGTGAACCCGGCGCCGTCGTCCGGTAAAACCGGAGCAGGGTCGGTGACGACCTGCATCAGCAGGGCCAGGGGGCCCGCGGCAGCGATCGCCCTCGCGGCCGCGGCGGCCGGGTTGCTGTTGTTGCTGTTGTCGTCGTTGTTGCTGTTTCCCCTTGCTCCGGTCTCTGCTCCTCCGTTTCCGTTCCCCCTGCTGCTCACGAGAGCGTAAGGGTAGATGCCCGTTGCGGCCTCCATCAGCGTCAGGCCGAGGGCCCAGACGTCGGCCGGGGCGGAGTAGCCGGCCTTGGTTTGGTTCCTGGACCCTTTGCTTCCGCTTCCGACGCCGCCGCCTTCGCCACCGCCGCCGCCGTCACCGCTCCCGTCGTTGCTGCTTCCGTTGCCTCCACCTCCGTCCGCGGGGTTGGCGCTCGTCGTCCTCTCCGGGGACATGTAGGTGACGGTCCCCACAAAGGTGGTGCATGCGGCGATGGACCCGTCGAAGCCGGCGCCTCCCCCTCCGTTGGCGCCGGCCGAGGCGAGGCCAAAGTCGGCGACCTTGGCATTGAGCGAAGAAAACGGGTCGGTTTTGTCGTCGTCGTCGTCTCCGCATCCTCCAGCTCTCTTCTTCTCTCCTTCTTCCGCCTCCTCCTTCTCGCACAGCGCCACGACGTCCCCGTCCAGCAAGATGTTGGCGGGCTTCACGTCCCTGTGCACGAGCCCGAGCTCGCGGATCCTCGCGAGTCCCGTGAGGGCCCCCAGGGCGACGCGCGCGACCGCTCGCTCGGGCAGGCCCAGGGGCACGAAAGAAGAAAAAGAGGAAGAAGAGGTCGAGGGCGCCTTCTCCGCCTCCACTGCAGCTTCTTCTCCTCCTTGCTCCATTATCTTCTTCTTCCTCTCCCTCTCCGCCTCCTTCTCCCTCTTCCGGGCCCTGCGCCTCACGAGCGCGCCCCTCCTCGCGATCGCGTCCGCCAGGGAACCCCCTGGCATCAGCTCCAGCACGACGGCGAGCCTCGCCCCTCCGGCCTCGGCGTAGGCCCCGCGGAGCTCCACTAGGCCAGAAGAGGAGGAGGAAGAAGAGTAAAAGGAAGAAGATGGGATAGCAGAAGAAGAATTAGAACTGGAAGAGGAACTCCTCGGGGCCAGGGCCCGGAGCTCGTTGACGATCGCGCGCGCGGTCGCGCCGTCGGCGGCGCTCAGCCTCTTGACTGCTACCTTCTCTCCCGTCGAAAGGATCGTGCCCGAGTGGACTACCGAGGAGGTGCCTCGGCCGAGGACGCCGCCGAGGAGGACGTCATTTTCGGTGAGCTGGGGAGAGGATGAGGATTTTTTGGGATAAAGAGTGTGTGTGTGGAAGTGGAGGTTCTCGAGGTCGAGGTCGAGTTTGTGAAGAAGAGAGAGAGAGAGAGAAAGAGGAAGCGGGCGTCGAGTTTCTCTTCTTCTTTCTTTCGAAACCGTGTCGCCTCACCTGGTGCCACGCTGCTGCTACTGCTGCTGCTTCTGGTTCTCTCCCGGTAACGCCGTCGTCCCTGACGCGTGCAGAGGAGGTCTGCTGCTGCTGCGGAGGAGGCGGAGCAGGTGCTTGCGCAGCTATCCCACCTCCTCCTCCTCCTCCTGCTTCCGTCGTCGCGACCGCCGAGACGGAAAACTCCGAGGGCCTCGTCTCCCTCCCGGCCCGGATCGCCGCGCCGAACGCCGACGGCTTGAGCCTGCCGTCGTCGCAGAAGCTGAGCATCGCGGACGCGCAGACGCTGCTCCTATTGTTATAATTGATGTTGGTGGTGGACCTGCGCGCGGCCTCGGCGTAGGAGGCGCGGATGCTGCTGCTCGTCGACGATGCCGACGTTGAAGTCGAAGCGCGATGGCTCCTCGCGGCGTCGACATTCCTTTTCGCCTTTGCGTTCTCCGCCAAGGCGAAGCCGCCGCCTCCAGGCTCCTCGCCTCCGACGTCGATCTGCAGCGCCGGCCAGGGTCGACGCCTGGGAGGCATGGCGCGCGGACGCAGAGTGCTGAGGGGGGGAGGGAAGAACGAATGAGCGAATGAAGTGAAACCGTTGAATTTGTAAGCTGATTTCTGCTCTCTTTTTCCCTCATTTTTTCTTTGCTCTTTTTCTACTTCGCTCTCCTTCCGTCGGGGCCGTCGTCGAAGAAAGAAGAAGAAAGACAAGTCTTTCTCTTTTTCTTCCCCCATGGACGCGGACCTCCTCCCCATCCTCAGCTACGGCGGAGACGCCGCGACGGCCGCTGCAGCGGGTACGTTTGTTGTGCACACAGGCGCGCGAAAAGAGGAAAAAACGATGGAAAATGTCGGCGTCAAAAACGTCGGAGAGAGAGAGCTCCATGCGGCGAATGCCCCACTTCGCTCTCCCTCTCTTCCCTCCACCCCCGTTCTCTCTTCTTCTTCTCCGCCGGCGCTCACGCACAGAACACATTTGTTCGACTCCACCCACACGAAAAACAAAAAACAAAAAAACAGATAATGAAGGAACAGGGGAGCAGAAGCCAGCGAAGATGTCGTCGGGCGGAAGCGGCGACAGGCGTGCTGGTGCGACAGCAGCAGCGTCGTCGTCGAAAGCGACGACGCTCCCGAAGAAGAGGCCGACCTCCGCCGCTGCTGTGGTCGACCCGGCTGTCGCCCGCCGCAGCGCCGCCTTCAGGGTCGTCGAATGGTGCGTCTGAGGCGCTTCGGTTTGAAGCTGGTTGCGAAGGGCGCGAGAGAAGATGAAGTTGAAGAAGACGATGCTTGCTCTCTTTTTCCTCGACGTCCGTCGACCTTTCCTTTCCTTCCTCTCACCCCTCTTTCTCTTTTCTCCTCCGACCAACCAAAAACCAAACAACAGCCTCCTCGAAGAAGAAGACGAACAACACCAGCCCTTCACGCCCGACGCCGTCCGAGCCCTCTGCTCGCCCCTGTCCGGGGAGGAGCTCCTCCACGCCGCCGACGAGCGCGCCCTCGCCGGGAAATGCGGCTGGGCCGCTTGCCCGTTCTCCGGCAAGGTCGACGCGAGGAGGGTTGCCTCCCGCGGCCCTCGCAGGCGCCTGCCGCAGCTCGCCGGGATGCGGGGCCGCGACGAGCGGTTTTGCTGCGGTACCGGAGGAGATGAACAGGGGCAGTGCGAGCTGGCGTGCCTGAGGCTGGCGAGCAGGCTCGGGACCGAGGCAGACGCGCTCGCTCGCTTCGAGAAGGGGAGCTCTTCTTCCTCTTCTGAGTTTGCTTCGGCTGCTGCTTCGGCTTCGGCTGCTGCTTCGGCTTCGGCTGCTGCTGCTGCTTCTACTGTCACTGCTGCTTCTCCTGCCGCTGCTGCTGCTGCCGCTGCTCCTCCTGTTCCTTCTCAGCAGAAGAAGAAGAAGCGCGAGTTCGCGGCCGGGACCGCCGAGGCCCCGATAATGCGCTCGGTCGTCGTCGAGAGGAAAGGAACAGCGGGAGCTGCCGCTGTCGCCGCTGCCGTCGCGCCAACTCCTCCTTCTGCTTCCGCTTCCCCCTCTGCCCCTCCTCTTCCGGACCCGGTCGCCGTCGACGGCTACGTCCCTCGAGGGGCCGCGGGCGTCGTCCGCGCCGCGGCTGCTGCCGACGCTGCGGCTGCCGCGGTCGCCGCTGCTGCGGCGGCGGCAAACAACAACACCTCCCCTTCGCCGTCGCTCTCCTCCTCGCCGGGTGCCGGCTTCGGCGGCGGCGGCGAGGGCTGCTCGACCCCGCGCGGCTCCCTGCGCAAGACCGTCTCGTGGCGCGAGGAGGCCGATGATGCCAGGGCCTCCTCCTCGTCCTCTTCCTTCTCGAGGCTGGGCTCCTCCTCGTCGGTGGTGCGGAGGCGGGTCGAGGAAGGAGGAGGAGGGAGGCCGAGGGCAGGAGCAGGAGCAGGAGCAGACAACAGTAGCGACGACGACGACGGGGGAAACAACAACAACGCTGCTTCTCCTTCTCCTGTTTCGATCCCTCCTGTCCCCGCCGGCATGCCCATCATCTCTTTCGAGATGGAGGAAGAGGAAGAAGAGGGAGAGGGAGAACAGAGGCAAGGCGGAGGCGGCGAGGAGATCGGGCGCCGCTTTGGCAGGCTCAAGATCAGCGCCGCTCCTGCTGTTGCTTCTATTGCTTCCGTTCCCTCCTCGGCCGCCGCGGGCGCCTCCGCGGCCCTCGGCGACCTCTCCATGTCGTCTTCTTCTGAAGAAGACTCCGGGAACGAAGACGGAGGCGACCTCTCCCTTCGCTCCGCCGCCGTCGCCGTCGCCGCGGCCCTGCCGCTGCCCCTGCCCGAACTCTTCGCGCGGGCGCGGCAGAGGCAAGGAGCTTCCTCTTCTTCCTCCTCTTCTTCTGCTGTCCCGGCGATCGCCCTGCTGGACGAGGCCCGGGAGAGGCAGCTCGTGGCCGACTTCGTCACCTGGAGGGCGAGGCTCGACGCCGACGACGAGGAGGGCGACGAGGCGGCGATCCCGATGACGACGGAAACGGCAGCGATAACGACGACGGCGACAGCGACGACTTCGACTCAACCTCGACCTCCTCCTCCTATTTCTTCCCCTCGCCAGCAGAGGGCCGCGTTCGAGCCTCCCTCGCCCGGGACGCCAGACAGGTCCGGCGGCGGCTCCCTGGCGGTCGGGGGAGGAGGGGCCGCTTCTTTCTCGGTGGGCCCCCGCGGGGGGACGCCCTGCTCCTCGGACGACGATGACGAAGGAGGAGAGGGGAGAGGAGGCGAGGGAGGCGGCTGCGGAGGAGGAGGGCTCATCGACGTCGACAACAACGAAGAAGACCTCTTTGCTCAAAACGAAGACAACGACGACAACCTCGCTGGCCCCGCCGCGTGGCTCTCCGCCCCGCCCCCGGGCTCGACGCTCCTGGCCCAGCCGCTCTCCCCCTTTGGCGTGCTGCTCGCGGCGCTGGACTCGCTCGTGACGCCGGAGACGAGGCTGATGCTTTCTTCTCCTTCTTCCTCTTCTTCCTCTTCGTGCGAAGCGAGTCCGAGTTCGGCGTCGTCGCCGGCGTCTTTGTTTGCCGCTGCCGCCTCGGCTTCTGCTGCCGCCATTCCGCTTCCCAAGACGATCACGGTACCTATCGCGCGCGCCCTGCCTCCCCTCGTCGCTGAGATGCGCCTCGCCCTGCCGGCCTCGACGGTCGAGGCTCTGGTGGCGGAGGTGGCGCGCTCCTTTGACCTCTCGGGAGCGGCGTGGAACGACGACGACGAAGGCGGAAACGACGGAAGGAAAAAACCGTCTCCCCTCTCGGACCCGCAGTGGCAGGTCATCCTCCTCGTCCTCCTCAAGGCCCTGTCCCTGGAACGTGTCCCGGCCCTCAGGCCGGCCTTCGAGGAGCGCGAGGGCGTCGCGAGGCTGAGCGCGGCCCTGCGCGGGCTGGGGTGCACCTTAGAGGCCTTTGGCGCGCTGCTTGACGTCGCGGTCGTCGCAGAGTGAAGTGAAGATATGACTCTTTTATTTCTTCTTTGCCTTTCGCTTGTTCTTGCTCTTTTTTGACCTGTAAATTTAGACTTGAAAAAATGCTCTCCTTCTTCTTCTGGGGGAAATGGATCGGGGGCGTCGTCGTCGTTCGGAAGGGGGGTTTTGGTTTGAAGAAAAAGAAGAAAAAGGTCGCCTCGACCCTCTCGAGCCGAGCTCACTTTTTTCCCTCGAGATCGGGCAAAAAAAAGCGCTCTTTTTCTCTTGCGCTCTTCTTCTAGTCTCGCTCCATCTTCTCCGACCCCCCCTTTCCGTAGCTTTGAAGACGCTGCTTCAGCTCGGCATTGAGCTTTCACATTCCAACAACAGAGCACGCAAAAAAAGAGAAAAAGAGAAAAACTTCAGATCGATTTCTGATGGCCGATGGCGACAACAAAGGCGATGCTGCCGCCTCTTCTTCTTCCTCCTCAGGCAGCGCTACTGGCGGCCCAAAGCTCCCCGCTCGCGGAGAGCCGTCTGCTGCTGCACCACCGGAGGCCCCTCCCGCGGACCCTCCAGGCACGGGAGTGAACGCCGCGACGATGGCGGCCCTGCAGGTAAAGGAGAGCTGATTGATTGATTCGTATTGATCGACGACCCTTTCTTTCTTGCTCTCTCTTCCCTCGCTCAACCTTTTTCAAAAAAAAACACTTCCTCACCTTAGGCCCAGCTCGCCGCCCTCGCCAGCCAGCAGCGCGCAGCGGCCCGCCCTCCTCCGTCGGCGGGGCAGCACCAAAAGGAGAAATACGCCTTCTGGGAGACGCAGCCCGTGGAGCAGTTTGGTGGAAGAGGAGGAGGAGGAGAAGGAGAGGGAGGAGAGGGAGAATATGCGGCTCCGGTGAGTTTTCATCCTTTTTTCTCTCTTTCTTTCTCTTTCTTTTCGCTCTCTTTCTTTCTCCCCCAGGACGGAAAAACTTACACTCTCTTTCTACTCCTCCCCCAACACACAAAAACAACAGGGCCCCATCGACAAACCCAAAACGCCAGAGGAAATCCCCTCTGCCCCTTTACCCCTCCCAAAGGGCTTCTGCTGGTGCGACGTTGACGTCTCTTTGGATTCCGAGATCAAGGACGTTTTTGATCTGCTGCACAAAAACTATGTCGAGGACGACGAAGAAGCATTCCGGTTCCGCTACTCTCCGGAATTCTTGAAGTGGGCGCTGACCCCACCGGGCCATCTGAAAGAGTGGCACATGGGGATCAGGACAGACAACGACGCGAGGAGGCTGGTGGGCTTCATCACAGCAGTGCCGGCGACGCTGCTCGTCCAGAAGGGCGGAAATGATGCTGATTCCGGCTCCTCAAACTCTTCGACCCCGCTCCGGGCCTCCGAGGTCAACTTCCTGTGCGTCCACAAGAAGCTCCGCTCCCGCAGGCTGGCCCCCGTCCTGATCCGCGAGGTCACACGCAGGGTCAACAGGAAAGGAGTATGGCACGCCGCCTATACTGCGGGCGTGCTTCTCCCTCGCCCCGTCGCCACGGCGCGCTACTGGCACCGGTCGCTGGACGCGCGCAAGCTGGTGGACGTGGGGTTCTGCAGGGTCCCTCCGCGAGTCACGATGGCGAGGTACGTCAAGCTGCACCGGCTGCCTGAGTCGCCCGTGACGCCGGGGCTGCGGCCGATGAGAGCAGCGGACGCTCCCGCCGTCGCGGCGCTCTTGTCGAAACACTTTGGGAAATTCGCCCTCGCCCCGGAGATGAGCCCCGAGGAGGTGGCTCACTATCTGACTCCCAGGGAGGGCGTCGTTTACTCCTATGTCGTTGAAGGGGTTGGTATTGGTGGAGGTGATGGAGAAGCGGCGGCGGCGGTGGTGGAGAAGGAGGAGGAAGAAGAGGAAGAGGAAGAAGGCGAAGACGACGACGACAACGACAAAGATGAAAAAGCTGAGAGCACAAACAACGACGCCTCCGCTCCTACTTCTTCCACTGATGCTGCCGCTTCTTCTTCCAATTCTCAAACGAAGAAGAAGAACAGAAAGAAAAGAAAGAAAAAGACGTCATCCAAGCCGATCTCCGACCTCGTCTCCTTCTACACGCTCCCCTCGACCGTCGTCGGCGGCCGTGGGGGCCACGACACGCTGACCGCCGCTTTTTCTTTCTATTCGGTCGCCACCTCCGTTTCACCTAAACAGCTCACTGCCGACGCGCTGGTGCTGGCCAGGAGCACCGGCCACGACGTTTATAATGCTCTGGACATCGCCGACAACGACGAGGACGAAGTGCTGCGGGCCTTGAAGTTCGCACCGGGCGACGGGAGGCTTCGGTACTATCTCTACAACTGGAGGATGGGGAGGAAGAAAGAGGGGGGTAAAGAGCTGACTGCCAGGGACATCGGGCTAGTGCTGCTGTGAGGTAGAGGGGGGAGGAGGAGAAGAGGAGGAGGAAAAGGGGGGGAAGAGGGGAAGAGAGAGAGAGTTTTGTGTAAGAGAGAGTTTCTTCTTCTTCTTCTTCTTCTTCTTCTCTCTTCTTCTCTCTTCTCTCTCTTCTATCTCTTTTCTCTCTTTTTCTAAAAAAAAACAACACAAAGATGCACATTACATACAATGAGAAAAAGAGAGGAGAGAATGAATTTCTTGAAAACGAATCATGTGTGAATAGCGCGCTCAAATCGAGGGAAAAAGGCTGCGGCTGTTTTTTTGTTTTTTTTGTTTTTTTCTCTCTCTTTCTCTCTTTTCACTCGTCATTCTCAACCTCGGCAGGAGCACCACCACCCCCGATGCCGCCGCTGCTCCCCTTCCTCAGCAGGCTGCCAGACAGCAAGCCGCTGCCCCCGCTGCTCGCCAGCCCGAACCCGACCCCTCCCATGGGCGAGGCGCTGATCGGCGGGGCCAGCAGCAGGTTGGAAGAGAAGTCGCCTCCGCCGGCGTCGGCCGAACGCGTGAGGTCGTTGCCCGAGCCGAAGCCTCCCCTGCTCCCGCTGCCGCTGCCGCTGGGCCTGAGGAAGCCCCTCGCGACGTTTCGAGAGGGGACGTCAGCCGCAGTCGTGGTAGAGACAGGAGGGAGAGCAGCAGCAGAGGGGACAACGGCAGCAGCAGCAGCACCGGTGGCAGCAGCAGAACCGGCGGGGGAGGAAGAAGAAGAGAAAGATGAGGAGCTCGCCACGGCGACTACGGCGGCCGGCGCGCCTCCGTGGACCCTCCCCTCTGCCGACTCCGAGGAGGACCGCGGCCTGCGAGGCACGCCAAGAAGCAGGCCAGAGGAGGCATTCGAGGAAGAAGGCGAGGCGGCGGCGGCTTCGTCTTCTTCTTCTTCTTCGCCTCCGTCTAGAGTTCCTCCGGCTGCGACGAGCGTCACGGGCAGCCCCCCGGCTTCCGCCGGGGCAGAGGTCGAGCGCGGCGAGTGAGAGCCGCGCCGCTGTGCGGCCCACGCTCCAAACCTCCCTCCTCCTCTTCCGCTCCCGCTCCCGCTCCGGTTGTTCCTGTCGTGGTGCTTGCTCCCGGAGCCCTCGTCGTCGTCGTGCCCGCCGCCGAGCTCGTCGTCGAGCTCTGCGACGTCGGACGAGGAAGAGGCAGCGGCGGAGAGAGCACCGCCGCCTCCTCCAAAGGATCCCTCGGCGGAGCCGGCAAAGGCGAGCGAGCCGAAGGAAGCTGCTGCTCCGCCTCTGCCGCCGCCGCCTCGGCTTGAAGAAAAGATCCCGCCGAAGGCCGGCGCCGAGCCCACGTTTGCTCTGCTCCTTCCTGCTCCTCCTCCTCCTCCCAGATGATGATGATGGAGCCCCACGAGGTCTTCCGTGCTTCCCCCCAGGTAAGAGCCGCTCCTGTTGTTGTTCCCAAAGGAGCCCGGGTACGCTTTGACGATCCGGCCGACGGTTCCGCTCTCTTCTCCGCCGCTAACGCTTCCCCCTCTCCCCCTCCTGCCGCCGGCCTGCGGCATCATCCTTGGCGCCGAGGTCTCCCCGCCCCGGGCCAGGGCCGGCCTGTCCTCCGGGATGGGCGTCGGCCTCGAGAGCGAGGAGGCCCTCCCGGCGCAGGTCGGCGAGAGCGGGGGCATCGTTCCCATCGCGGCCAGCGAGGGCAGCGACTGCGACGACGACGAGGCCGCGGGTCTGCCGCTGTTCAACGGCGACGGCGGCGGGGACCAGGGGGCGAGGGAGGAGCTGCCGCCCTCAGCAGCAGCAGCAGCAGCAGCAGCAGCAGCGAGCATCCCCGCGCCTCCTCCGCCCCCGCTGCCCGCGACGCTGCCTCCGCGGAAGGCGACGTCTGCGGCCTCGGGGGACTCTGCTCGCTCGAAAAAGGGCCTCGAGCCGCCGCCGCCGCCGCCGCTCCTGCCGCTCCTGCTGCTCCTGCTCTTGGCGCGGCCGGCGCGCAAGGTCTCTCCGCCCCCGATGGGAGCGCCGCCGCCGCCGATGGCGGTGGCGGGACCGCGGGGCGCGGAGGGGATGGGCAGCGGCGGGGACTCGCCACAGGGCAGGCTCGCGGCGACGTCGGCTGCTGTCCTGCTCCTCCGATCCCTCCTTTGCCGTCGCCGCCGCCTTTTGCTCCCGCTGCCGTCTTCATCGTCGCCGCCGTCGCCGTCGTCGCCGTCGCCGTCGTCTTCCTCGTCGTCTTCCTCGTTCTTCCCGTCGCCGCTGGCCCCGCTGGCCCCACTCCCGCTCGTCAGCATCCGCATCAGGGCCCCTGCCCGGACGTTCCCGGCCAAGCCAGCCGAGGAAGAAGAAGCGGCGGAACCGTGCGTCGAGGAAGGAGCAGCAGCAACGGCAGCAGCAGCATCAGCAGAAGCAGAAGCAGAAGCAGCAGAAGAAGCGGCGGCGGCAGCGGCAGCGGCAGCAGCAGCACTTTTGCGCCTCCCGCTGCCTCCGACGTTGTGGCTCATGACGCCGCCGACGGCCCTGCCCAGGGCGACGTGCTCGTCGAACAGCCTCCGGGGCGGGGCCAGCGCGTTCAAGTCCCGCGCCGCCCTGGCCTCGTCGGAGTTGGCTGCGTCGCAGGAGGGAAAGCCGGGCGCGAGCAGCGGCGGCAGCGGCGAGAAGAGGAGGGAAGAAGGAGGAGGAGAGGAAGAGAAAGCGGCCGCCTCCTCTCCGCCTGCTGCTTCCGTCGCCGGGGGCTCGCACAGGAACAGCACCACAGCCGCCACGTCGTCCACGCTGCTCTCGAAGCGCGTGGCCTTGCACCGGTCGTGGGCCTCGGAGGTGATGGCGTCGGCGGCGGTGAAGGAGGAGGAGGACGTGGTTTTGGTTTTTTCGACGGCGGCGTTTTCGTTGTCGTTCTCGCCGTCGCCGTCGCCGTCGCCGTTCCTTCCACCACCTCTTCCACTATTACCACCACTCCTCCGAAACGGCTTCAGCCTGTACCCTGCCACCAGCGCCACGGCCTCCTCCGGTTCCAGGTTGTCCCACACGCCGTCGCTGGCCAAAATCAAACAGACGTCCCCTTCGTCGCAGGCCCTCGCGCTGACCACGGGCTCCGCGGAAACGCCGATCGCGTGTGCTTTGACGTCCCCGAGGGAGCGGCTCATCGCGAGTCCCGGGACACCGGCCGCGGAGTCCGCAGCGGACCTCCCGTAGACCCGGTAGGGCCCGAAGGCTGCCCCTCGCGAGTCCCTGTCTTGTCGCACGGACGCCCCGCCGCGGGAGAGCCTCTGCCGCTCCATCTCGACGTCCGGGGTCTGGTCTTTGGTCAGACGCACCGCGGCGAGCCCCCCGCCCTCGGTGCCGGCGGAGTCGCTGACGGTCCCCAGAACGGCACGGGAGTCCCCGACGTTTGCCAACAGGAGTCCGCGGCCGGCGACGTGCAGGGCCACGCAGGCTGTGGTTCCCGAAAGGTCGAAAGGGTGACGCGGAGACGAGGACGAGGAAGGAGAAGAAGGAGAGGAAGAACAAGTTCGGTTGGTTTCTTCACCTTCTTCTTCGCCTCCTCCAACGAGCTCCCTGTGCGCCGCCGCGATCGCATCGCTCATCGCGCTGGACCTTGCCGCCCTGTCGAGCCCCAGGACACGCACCGAATCGGCCTCGAGCGCTTTCACAAGCGCGCTGGCAGCCCGCGTCGAGGCGGCCCTCCCGAACTTGCCGTGGCCGTCAAAGACCCCGGCCAGCGTCGCCCTCTCGTCCCCTCCGAAGTTGCGGACCAAAACGATTTCGTCCTGGCAGTCTGGCTTGTCTGGCTGCTGCGGAGGCTGAGGAAGGGGCTCGTGGCGCTCTATGGCGCGCAGGGCCGCCGCAGCCGTGGCCGCGGACCAGGCGAAGCCCGGGCGGATCGAGGAGGAGGCCTCTGCCGGTGGAGCGAGGGCTTGGTCGTCAAATGGGAGGAGCGGAGCGGGGAAGTGACGAGGAGATCGAGAAGAAGTCGAAGACTTTGTCGTTTCTCTGCGGAGGAGCAGCGGGAAGCAGGAGAAGAAGCCTTTTGTAGCAGGAGCAGCTGGAGCAGCAGCAGGAACAGCTTCGTTCATCGAGGAACTCGAAGCGCCGGACTCGTCCCTGGAGACGAGCGGAGGTGGGGTCTTGTTGTTCTTCTTCTTCTTCTTCGCGCCGCCGAAAAGGCGAGCGAGAGCCGAGGAGGAAGAGGTCGAAGATTGAGGAGGAGAAGAAGGGTTGACGCCGACTCTCGTCGTCGTCGTCGTCATGCCGTCGCTGGCAGCCTGCATCGTTTCCTGTCTCTCTCTCTCTCTCTCTCTCTTTTCACAGCTGACACAAAGACGACATCGTCACGGAGGCGCTGGTGGTGGATAAGAGCCTGTTTTTTGTGGGAACGGGAAGAGAGTCGGCGGGCGGTGAGAGAGATTAAATCAAAAGCGAAAAACATCTGAAGCTTCAATCTTGAAAGGACGTTTGAGAAATGAGCGTCGGATGCAGAGGCTTCCCGGTTTCCGATGGGCAATTCGAAAGTCACAAAGTGTAGAAAACATCCGTAGACTCTCTCGTGTGTGAGGAGACAAGGAGAACAAGGGCAGAAAGCTCGAGCGGGGGCCGCAGGCGAGCGAGCAGAAACGGCTAGAGAGAGAGAGAGAGACGAGCGAGGGCGACGAGAGGCCGCCCTCGCCTCTTCAATCTCCTTTTGCTCCGTCTCTTTCCTCTCACTCTCTCTCTCGCCGTGCATTTCTCCACGGTGCTGGTGCGAAGAGCCTTTATTGCACCACGAGCAACCAAGCGCGTTGTCGCTCTCTCGTACCTGGCTGCGCTTGCGCAGGAGCCGAGGGGAGGAAAGAGAATAGAAAGAGAAAAACGTTGCAAACGAGAGGCTCGTCGTCGCTCGTCGTCGCTCGTCGTCTTCGAATTTTTTGAGGCAACGCTCTCGCTTTCGACGAATTTTTTCTCTCTTTTTTTCTTACTATCTCTCGTTCACTTCTCTTCTTCTTCTTCTTCGTCTTCCGCGCAAAAGGGGAGTTCGTGCGTACTAGTCTCTTATCTCTCTCTGAGCGCAACACACGGCCTTCTCATGCTGGCCCTCCACAGCAGCAGCACAGGCCGGGCGGCCGTGCTCTCCCCTTCAAGGGAGGCGATGAAGACGAAGACGACGCCGACGCCTTCGATTCGCCGACGCTCGACCACCATCATCACCTCCGCCTCCGCCGAGCCCCAGGACTTCGACTACGCCTCTCCTAGGCCCTACTCCTCGCCTCAGGCTGGAGAGGACCTCACCCCTTACTTTGGGAAAGTGCACGCGCACGACGCCAAGCCGGCAAACACTATTCACGCGTGGTGAGGAAAATGAATTTGGAGTTTTTTCTTCTTTTCCATCTCTGAGAAGATATCTCGATTATCTCTCCTTTTTCCTCGCCTCGAGAGACCGTTATCGAGCCTCATTTGCATCTGGAGAGCAAGAAGTGGACTTGATCTGCGCTCGAGTTACAAGAATCGCGGGAAAACTCGCGCAATCAGGCCCGATTCTCCGCGTTGATCGATCTGCGTCGATTCTTCGTCAAACGAAAAAAAAAAATCTCACCTCAACGAAACCTCCTTTCCCAAACTCTTTGTCTCTTTCTCTCTCTTCACCAATAGGTCCTACCGCTCCCCGCGCAACTACCAGACGCCGCGCACCTACCGCTCCCCTCGCGCCGAGGACGCCCGCGTCACCTACGGGGGCGGGGACAGCGGCCCGGGAAGCAACAACGGCGGTGGGAACTGGGGAGGCGGCCGAGGAGGACGCGGTGGCGGCGGAGGAGGAGGCCGCGGTGGCCGAGGAGGTCGGGGCTTCGGAGGCGAGCCCTGGAGCTTGGTCACCGTCGCCGCCGCCGCCCTCGTCGCCGCAGGCGGCGGCATGGCCTACAAGAAGAAAGGATCCCGTGCCTCCCTGGAGGCAGGGGCTGCCCTCGGGGGAGTGCTGCTGGCGGCGGCGAGCCTGCAGACCGGAGCGGCGACTCAGGGCGCTGGATTGATCCTTGCCCTACTCTGCTCGTCGGCCCTGGCAGCGTACATGGGCAAAGGCTTCGCCCGATCCAAAAAAGCGTGGCCTCACGGGGCCCTGGCGGGTTTTGGGCTGCTGCTTTCCGGTGGGTACGTCGCTGCCCTGTCGGAGCTGCAGGCGTGAAGAAGGAAGAAAGGAAGAGGTGGAGAGAAAGAGATAGAAAGAAAGAGAACGAGAGAGAACGAGAGAGAAAGAGCGAGTGATTTTGTTTTTTATTTTTTTTCTTTTCGTTTTTTTGTTGGCAGACAAAGGACCACCACCCCCAACCCCATTCATTCTTCTTTTCGATTATCGAATTCAAAAATTACAACCCAATCCCTTTTCTTTTCAACAGTTTTCGGGCTTGCCAGAGCTCCAGCTCATCCCCTGAACCTCAGCGAAAACTTCTTTAACCCGTGCCATCGCTTTAGCCTCGACCTCCGTCGGAGGTTCCAGAGCCCGCAGCGCGGCCTTGACGTTCGCCTCCGCCTGCTCCGCCGAGCTGATCCCGATCAGGTGCGAGGCGACCCCCGGAGTCGACAGCGATTCCCTGATAGCCAGGTCGGCGAGGTCGAGGCCGAACTCTTCTCTCGCGACGCGGGCTGCCTCCCTGGCCGCGACTTTCAGTTTTTCCGGAGCAGGGTGCCAGCTCGGGGGGCCCGCTTCCGAAAGCAAACCCATCGAGAGCACCGACGCGTTGATGATGCCGAGGCTTTGGGACTGGTAGTAAGGGATCTCCTCGAGCAGGGCGTGGTCGTTGAGGCAGCAGCGGCAGTAGGAGAGCACGCAGTCGATCGGAGAAGCGGAAGGAGAAGAGGGAGAAGGAGAAGAAGAAGTCGAGGTTGTTTTCGCGCCGACCCCCTCGATGACCCTGCGCAGTGTCGTCAAGGGAAGACCCGTCACCCCGACAGCGCCGATCACTCCCTGTTTTTTCAGTTCTAGTAATGCCGGGATCGCCTCGGTTATCACCGTGCCGAGGTCGTCGGCGAACTCGACGTCGTGGCACTGCACCAGGTCGATTCTGTCGACTTTCAGCCTGCGCATCGACTCTGCGACCGAGGAGACGACCCGCGAGCGGGAGAAGTCAAAGACCGAGGCCTCGCCATTTCCGCCTCCGTAACGCCCCACTTTCGTGGCGAGCACGAAGGAGCTCCGGTCGAGCCTGGCGAGGCCACCCGCGAGCACGGTCTCGGACTTGGTGTCCCCGTAGTAAGGGCTGGTGTCGAAGAAGTTGATCCCGGCAGCGTGCGCGGCGACGACGGCGTCCGAGCCCTGCTCGGGGGAGACGGGCTGAGAATTTTGATTTTTAATTTTGTATTTTTTTGTTCGTTTTGTAGGTGTTTTGTAAGAAGAGAGAGAGCGCGCGCGCGTGAAGGGTTCCGTCTTTGAGAAAGAGCTCCGTTGTCTGTCCGAGGGTGAAGCACGCAAACGGCAAGGGGTCGAAAGAAGGGGTCGAGGAGAAGAGGAAAGAAAAAAACTAGCCGCCGAGAAAAACTCTTCTCGCTCAATTCGTCGTCACCGTCTCTCGTTCCACTTACGGAAAACACGCTCCCGAGCGGTGACGCCCCGAAGCCGATCACCGACACCTCGAGGCCCGTGTTGCCCAGCGGGCGGCGCGGGAGCAGGCCTGGCGAGACCATTTCGGAAGGACGAGAGAGAGAGAGAAAGAGAGATTGATTGTGGTTTCTTTGAGAGGAGTTTGAAATGTAAAGAGCAAGACGACCTCCACCTCAAGAAAGAAAATCGAAAAAATGCACGCGCTCTCTCTCGCTCGCTCGCTCACTCACTCTCCGACAGGAGAGCCTCTTTCTTTCTTTCTTTCTTTCGTGTGCAAACGATTTCATGTTCGTTCTTTTTTTTACTTTTGACAGAGAGGGGGGAGAAATTTAAACAGAAACAGATGAAACAGAAACAGAAGCAAGTTCTTTTTACTCTCTCTCCACCAACTCACTTCTCTACCTCTTTCTCTTGCTTCCAAACCCAAAGGCCGGGCCCTTTGACAGCTCCGAGGGAGGCAGCAGCATCGAGGCGGACCGCGGACGGGAGCCCCTGGTCTTTCGCAGGAAGGCGAGGGCGGAAGCTGGAGAGAAAAAGGTTTGTTTTTTTTTCAGAGTTAAAATTTTGTTTCATCGTGAGTTTGAATTTTCCTCTTTCGCAAAGCCCAAAGCGCAAGCAAGAGCGAACGCTGGCGGCGAGAGACGGACAGAGAACAAAGAAGACGTAAATAACTCACGAGTGGCCCCAGAGGGAGAGGCGACGGCTGCGTCCAGCGCGACGACGGTGACGGGACCGGCGACTCGCTTCGTGTTGAGCTTCTTCTTCTTCGGTTTCAGAGCTTTCGCCTGCTTGCTCTTGGGCTGCTCTTTCGTCGCCGAGGCGAGTCTTCCCGGGGCGCTGTTTTGGTTTTGGTTTTGGTTTTGGCGGTGGAAGAGGTAGAGGTTGACAGAGGGTGAGCAAACAGAAGACGCTGAACGAAAACGCTAGCCAATTAATCGTGCCTCCCTTCTCCTTCGCTCTCTCTCTTTTCTCCCGCTCTGCTCCATCTTCCAATCCACCAAACAATCTCAGCTACCACTCACATCGCGCCGTTCCTCCTGGCCGCGGCGAGCTTCTGAAGCACGTCCTGCGGCAGCAGGTCCAGGCCCTCCTCTTCATCGTTGTCTTCGTTGTCGCCATCGCCGGCATTGCCATCATTGACGACCTTCTTCTTCCCGTCTTCCTCTTTCCTCCGCCGCCTCTCCTCGTCGCGCTCGGCGGCCTTGGCAGCGCGCTGGGAGCGGGCCTTTCTCGCCTTGGCGGCGAGGGCTGCCGCCGCGGAGCGCGCTGCTGCCGCGGACGCCGAGGCCGAGGCGGCGGCGGCGGCCGTCGTCAGCTCTTCGGGGGCATCGGAGTCGTCCGAGTCTTCAGGGTCGCTCTCTGGCGGTGGCTCGCGAGTTGGAGGAGGAGGGGGCTTGGCATCAGCTCTCCGTAGGGCTGGCATCGGAGGAAGAGGGGGATTGAATGCGCGGGAGAAGAAGAAGCGCGTGAGGGAGAGGGAGAGGAAAGCGAGTTGTGAAGAGAGAGTCGAGTCGAAAAAAAAAAATCGACGCTCCCTCCTCGTTTCCGGAGTCCGCGTCGGACGCTCTCACTTTTTTTCGACTCTCTTCCTCCCTCGCTCTCTTTCAGCTGGTTCGCTAACTCTTTCCTCCCTCCACTTTCTCGCTCACAAACCCAACGCGACGTTCTCTCGCAGTTGAAAACAGCGGACCTGCAAAAGAACGCAGCGAATTCTCTCTCTTGTCGCAGTAACGAAAATGCGAGAGCAGCAGCACCATCGTCGTCGTCGAGCGACATTGGCGCTCATCGCAGCCATCTTTGTCGCCGCCGTGGCCTCTCTCGCGGGCGTCTCGGGTACGTTCCTTTGCTTCCGTCGTCTTGAACACAAAAGATGCTCGCGTTACAAACGAGAGAAAAGACAATTTGAACGTTTCAAGGGCTCGAAAACGGCCGCATGCGGGGGGGAGCGTTTCGGTTTTCTTTTCTCTCTCTCTCTTCAATTCGCCGCCGCGTTTTTTTTCTCTCTCTCTCACTTTCAACACCGACTTCCTTCCGGCTCCTCCCCCCACCCACTCAAACTCCAAGAAGCCCGCGTCCTCTCCCAGGAGCTCACCATCACGACCTCGACCTCTCCCCTGGCCACTTCTTCCTTCATGGGCCTGCTCAACCCGGGAGCTGCGGGAAAAGGCAGCAGTGGGGGCAGCAGCTTGACCTCGCCGACCCCCGACGGGAGAGGAGGAGGAGGGAGCGGGAGCGGACTGGCAGCCCCCGCTGCCGTTGCTATTTCTCCTGCTGCGGTTGAGAAGACGACGACGACGGCAGCAGCAGCCCCTGTGGCCCCTGCCGCCGCTGTTGCTGTCCCGGAAGACTCGCTCACAAAGGCCTTTGCCTCCCTGCCTGGGACAACGACGACGACGACGACGAAAGCCTCCGCTTCCACTTCCGCCGCTTCCGCTTCTTCCCCCGCCGCCTCAACTCCCCAGCAGCAGTTCTTCTCCCCGGAAAACCAGCCCCTGTGCCCGGGAACGCCCTCGGCGATCTACTCCTGCATCCCGCCTGGGTTCTCCCCGAGCGCAGCCCCGGACCTGAAAGCCTGCGTCAACTTGTGTTCGGCTCCTGCTCCAACTCTGCTTCAGACTTCCGATTCCGATTCCTCCTCCAATTCTCTGTGCCTCAACTGCGTCGACCCCGCCACGGCCTGCCGCAAGGCCCACGGAGAGTTCGGGTCCGGGGCCTTCACCTTCGCGCTGACCTCCAAGCAGGCCACGCCCTGCGCCGCTCCTGCAGTTCGAGCCAAGCCCGGAGAAGAAAAGTGCGCACCCAACCAGGGGGCGAACAACGTCGGGTGCGGCAACAAGGGGGACAACAACAGGGGGTGAGTAGTAGAAGTCTGGTTGGTTGGTTGGTTGGTTGGTTGGTTGGGAAGAGTTGGTGGGGAAAGAGAAAGAATGAAAAGAGGAAGAAGAACAGGAAGAATAGCGAAAAGCCCTCTGACGTTGAAGAAAAAAAAACTCAAAACTCCAAAACTCCAAACTCAAAAAAAAACCTTCAGCAACGGCAACACGGGCAACGGCAACCAGGGCGACGGCAATCGCGGCTCGTTCAACATCGGGGACAAGAACGTCGGGAGCTTCAACCGCGGTGAGAAGAGAGGGGAAGAAGAAGAAGAGGAGGAGGAGAATGGAGAAGGAGAGAAAGAAGAAAAGGGGGGAGAGAGAGGAAAAGCCTTTCTTTCTTTCTTTCTTCAACTGACCTTAAACACTCAACTTCCACATTCCAATAATTCCATCCACAGGCAACTGCAACCGAGGGGACTCAAACCAGGGCTCCAACCTGGCCGGGAACTACCTGTTTGGCAACGGGAACAACCCGTGCCCGTTTTGAAGGGAAAAGAAGAAGAAAGAAAAAGAAAAAAACTCGGGTTTTTTAACTTTCTCTCTTCTTCCGTCCTTGTTCTTTCGTTTTCATGCCTTCCCCTCTCTGTGTAACTTTTGCCTCCCCTTGTTTTTCCTCATCTGCCGTTTACATGAATTCTCTAATTTGAGTGGGGTGGTTGAGAGGAGGAGCATGAGGACGAGGAGCGTTTGGGGGAAAACAGAGAGAGGAAAAATTCATAGAAAGAAAACGAACGCGACTCATCACTTTCCCATCGATCCTTTCTCTCTCTCCCTCTCCTTCCTCTTTTACCTCCTCCGACCTACCTTCTGGCCCCCGCTCTTTCTCTTGCCTCTAGGCTCTTCTCCTCTCCGCTCTCTTTGCTCCTCCAGCGGGGCTTGGAAAAGAAAAAGAAGAAGAAGAAAAGAAAAGGCATTCGCGCGAATCGATCCACATTCGTTTCTTCTTTTTTTCCTTTCTCGACGGCCTCTTCGACAATACCAACAACCAAAAAAAATATGCCCCCGTCTCCCCTCTACCTCCTCCAAGCCTCGGGCGCGACGCCCCTCCTCTGGGCCCCGAAGGGCGCCGTCGGCGTCGTCACGGGCGCCAACAAGGGCATAGGCCTCGAGATCGCGGCCGGGCTCGCAGCCAACGGCCTGCCCGTCGTCGCGACGGCGAGGAGCGCGGAGAGGGGCAGGGCCGCGGTCGAAGAAATCCGCTCCAGGCCCGAGACGAAAGCGGAGGTCTCTTTCTTAGAGCTGGACGTGGCCAGCGACGCGTCTGTGTCGGAGTTCGCGAAGAGCCTGCGAGGGGTGGCGCCGGAGGGAGGTGAGGGAAGGGAAGGGAGGAGTCATTCTTCATTTCTTTTCCTTTTCTTTTCTTCCTCTTTCTCTTCTTCTCAACCTCGTCTTCTCTTTTTCTTTCTCTAAAACCAACAACCAATCTCTCTTTAAAGTCGCCGTCCTCGTCAACAACGCCGCGATCGCCTTCAAGGGCGACACCTGGGGAGGAGACGAGGCAGAGGAGACAATGAACACAAACTTCCGCGGCACCCGGCGGGTGACCGAAGCTCTGTTGCCCTTGATGGTGGAAGGGGGGAGGGTTGTTAACGTTTGCTCCCGCTCGGGGAAGCTCGACAGGCTCTTTGGAGGAGGGAATGCAGGTGTAGGAACAGGAGGCGGAGGCGGAAGCGGCAGCGGCAGCCCTCGCTCTCCGCGCCCTCCCCCGGTCTCGGACGGCTGCGAGGTGCTGCGGAAGAAGTGGACTGCTGCTGCCGAAGCCGGAGATTTTGCTGCGATCGACGAACTGAGCTCCGAGTTCGTCGCTGCGGTCAGGGAGGGGACGGCGGGGGTCGCCGGGTGGCCGAGGTCGATGTATGGGGTTTCGGTAAGGAAGGAAGAGGAAGAAGAGAAAGAAGCGAAAGAGAAGCGGCAGCAGCGACGCGCGAGCGAGCGAAAAAGAAAAGACGAAAAACCTCAAAACCTCTCTTCCTTCTCTCTTCACCCTCTCTTTCCTCTCCCTTCCACAACCACCAACAACAGAAACTCGCCCAGATCTGCTACACCCGCGCCCTCGCCCTCTCGTTCTCCAAGGAGAGGAACAGCGAAAAGAACGGTGGAAAAAACTTATCCGCCTTCGCCCTGTGCCCAGGATCGGTCAAGACAGACATGAGCTCGCAGCGCGGGTCAAAGAGCCCGGTGGAGGGCGCGGACATCGCTGTGTGGCTGGCGCTGAGCCCTGGCGGCGCGGCGAGGAGCGGGGCGTTCTATGGCGAGAGGGAGGTGCTTGACTTTTGAAGAAAAGTTTTTTTTTGTTCTGAACCGACTGCTCTCTTTTTTTTTTCCCGCGCTGCCTGCTCGCGCGCACACACCGAAATGATTTTGATCTGAATACCTGCCTCTTTGCCTTCGCGCTGTCTCCCTGCTAGCAGAGAGAGATAAAATGAGAATCGGGGCCCTGGAGCCCCTTGTAATTTTGAAAAACGAAAAACGAAGAAAAAAAAACTAAGTCTCTCGCTTCGACCTCGATCTCGACTCCTCTTCTTTTTCCATTGCGCCCATCGTCGCCTTCTCTCTCTCACTTACTCTCTCCGTTCTCTCGGACTCAAAAACCAGCCCGCGCTAGCCTTCTGGACTTTAAATACTCACAATTGGTCGAGGATACGAGGACGGATAAAGCAGCAGCAAGAAGCAGCAAGAAGCTGAAGAAGAGAAAAAGGAAGATGGAAAAAACGTCGCAGCATACCCGCGCTACCCAATCGGCGCGCTCTGAGGCTACCCCCGCCACCTTCACTTTGACAGCACGCCTTCCGCGGTCGAGCTTTCGTACACCTTTCACCCGCTGACTGCTCCCACTCTCGCCCTCGCATTTGCTCACGCGCACGCCTCTCTCTCTTTCTTTCCTTTGATCTCTTCTTCCCTCTTTGCTCCCGCTCTCCTGCAGAGAGGGAACGAGGAAAAGAAGAGCGCCACTCGCGCCCAGGGACGAAAACAAAATCGGGTTTCTTCCCCTTTTTCCGGCCTCGAAAGGTTCCTTCGAGGTTCCTTCGACTGCCGCCCCTGGCCAACCCTAATCGACCCCCCACCCCTTGCTGCCCTTACAAATTGGGGAGTGGTGGCGGCGGCGGCGAGGGGGGGGGGGGGGGGGGGGGAGCCACCAAGAGGGGGAAAGGGGGGGGGGAGGGGGGAAGAAAAAAAAAAGAACCGCGGTGGGCCGGGACCATGTTTATTTTTTC
>Ga0114918_10001072_pt1 | contig 24246 bp, 30 predicted proteins | sample LantaG_FD_87015 | JGI IMG/M metagenome (GOLD analysis project Ga0114918, IMG submission 87015) | Deep subsurface microbial communities from Baltic Sea to uncover new lineages of life (NeLLi) - Landsort_02402 metaG | ecosystem: Environmental > Aquatic > Marine > Oceanic > Sediment | place...
CGCCTTTATCGTTGTAGGGGCGAATTACGGAGACGAGGGCAAGGGTCTGTTAACAGACTACTTGTCCTCTATCCATAATTCGAGCATAGTAATCAGATATAACGGGGGGAGTCAAGCAGGACATACCGTTGTTACCGCAGATTCTCAGCGATTCGTGTTTGGCCATATCGGTTCAGGAACATTCTGTGGAAAACCCACATTCTTAGGGCCAGACTTCATAACCAATCCAATGCTTTTCAGGAAAGAGCTAAAGGCATTCCTAGATGTACCAGGAAGAATCAGGCCACAAGTGATTGCTTCCAGTAAATCTATCGTCACTACACCGTTTGACATGCTGGCTAATCAGATGGTAGAACGCTCAAGAGGCAATGAACGGCATGGAAGCTGTGGTACAGGAATCTACGAGACAGTCACCCGTTCTATGTGGCCTGACTATACCATATCCTGCAAAGACATCCAAACTGGTGAGATAGTAGAGAAAACCCTTGCCGTTAAGGACCACTATTTCCCACAAAGAATGAAAGAGGCTGGACTAAAAATACCAAACATGGACCTGATGGCTCTATACTGGGATTTTCTTGCTGCTAGCGAGATGTTTAGGAATGACGTAAGTATTGTTGATGACTTAGATATACTAAAAGAGCACGAAGTTCTAATCTTTGAAGGTGCCCAAGGGTTACTTCTGGATAGAAATAATGCAGAAAATTATCCATATCTAACTCCATCGCACACTGGCTTATATCATCCTAGATGCATTCTGAATAGTATGAAATATAAGGGTACTTCCACAGCCTACTACACCACCCGTTTCTACATAACCAGACACGGGAACGGGCCTATGAACAAGGAGTTCAGACAAAAAGAAAGCATTTCTTCCAAGATCACGGATAGTACGAATCTCCATAACGAGTGGCAAGGTTCCTTAAGATTTGCCCCGTTAGACTTAGATCGACTAAAGACCAGCATATTCACTGAAAAAACTAACTTTCCGGAAATCGTGTTTCACAAAATATGCCTTACCTGTATGGATCAGGCTGATGAAGAGATTCCGGTAGTATACAAAGGTATGGTTCATCACATTCCGAAATGTCTGTTTAAGGAATACATTGAACAGTACACAGGCTCTTTTTGTGAATTTACAAGCCACGGACCAACAAGACGAACAATAAAGAAACGTATTCCATTTATTTGAAGGAATTATGCCTAGTTAGTTGCAATTCAATTGCGCTAGGGGTAATGTTTTGTTGTGGCGATTTTGCCACACACTAAGTAACAGGGGTATTAGTATGCCAGATATTTCGAACCGTGATTACGTGCTGATCCTGGATAAGACTGGTTCCATGGCTGAGCGAGATTGCGCGGGTGGCAAATCTCGGTGGGATTATATGCAGGAAACAGCGTTCGCCTTTGCTAGCTTTCTTGAAAAGCACGATCCTGATGGTATTGACGTATATTTCTTCAACCGTACATTCACAAAACATGAAGGAGTTACCGCAGCAAAGGTTAAGGAAATCTTTGAAGCAAACCAGCCTTCTGGCCCAACCTACTTCGCACCATCACTTGGGGAAGCAATCAATAAGTTCTTCAACGGTGATCGAGCAACCACGATCTTCGTCCTTACCGATGGTGAAGCCTACGATAAGGACGAGACCAAGAAGGTCATTATTGATGCAGCCAACAAGATTGTTGCTGACGAAGCCCTTGCAATTAGCTTCATCCAGGTTGGTAAGGACGCTGGGGCAACCAAGTTCCTGAAGAGCCTTGATGATGATCTCCAGGCGGCGGGTGCCAAGTTCGATATCGTTGATACCATGACGATTGAAGACCTGGAAGACAAAAACCTGGTCGATGTCCTGATTGCTGCAATTAACGATTAAGCCCCTAGCTTAGTCATCTTCGGGCTACGGGACGCTGCCCTGCGTTTTCCAGTAGCCCTTTTTTCGTTTCGATAACACTCATTCCCGGTACTTGCCTATTTAGCTTAATATGGTACAATTCAGGTATTAAGGAGGCATAGCCTAACTGGTAAGGCACCAGTCTTGAAAATTGGCGTGACGTGATGAGCGTCTTGGGAGTTCAAGTCTCTCTGCCTCCGTAAATTTGTTGGGATGTAGCTCAATTGGTGGAGCACCACACTTTGACTGTGGTTGTTGTGAGTTCGAGTCTCACCTTCCCTGTTTCCAACTCAAAATCAGGAGAGTGTATGAAGGGGCTAATCACGTTCGGCGTTTTCGCTAGCTTATCGCTTTACCTATCCTCTTGCTATGGAACGAGCAATGGTGAACGACTTGATAAAGAGGGTATCGCTACCATGTGCGTTGATGGCCATGCCTACTACTGGTTCAAAGAAGTGAATGGATACCAAGGCTTTGCTGCTATGGCTATCGTACTAACTGATGACGGTAAACCAGTTAAATGTAAGGGTGGCCAGTCATGGGAATAACCGTAACTGAAGTCATACGTCCTGGACGGACGAGTAGCAGTAAAGCCAGAACTGTTCCGCCTAACTATAAAGTGTACAATCCCGATACAGCGATGGTTAGTGATTTCCTAGAGAAAGAAATCGGGGAGGTGGTTACTCGCTGGCTTAAGCGATTGGAAGAACCTGAACTGCCAGCCTTTAAAGAAGTCGAACGATTTAAGTTCGAGCTAGTAGAAAAAGTAATGGAAATATCAGAAGGAAATGCGGCAGAAGGAGCTGATATCCTTAACATGCACCGAACGACTCTCCTAATGAAACTAAAAGCTTGGGAGAAAAACTACGGCTGGTTTGCTCGTCGAAATTCATCCAGTGGACGCAACAAGGATGCCCACATGCTACGGCAGTGGAAGTATCTTGGTCTCCTTTCGTAAAGCATTATTTCCAAAAACGAAACATAAGGTACTCCTATAATCGCTTCGAATGTGATAAGGAGAACACCTTATGTCTTGGAAAGAATTTGTTGCAGCTGTAGCAAAGACCACATCGCTCAAATATCCGTGGATGAAACAACTACTTGTTTCTCAAGCGATTCTTGAGTCAGGTCGAGGGACGACACCGCTATCTAAGAAGCTAAACTTCAACGGCATGAAGTACCGCGAGAGTCTAGTTCACTTTGGTGGTACAAAATTCAAGTATTACACTGACTCTGAACCGCGACTTCCAGATGGAAGCCAGGGATGGGCGTACTTCTTTGAATTCTCTGATTACGAGAAATCCATTAAGACTTGGCAAGGCTTCTTTGCTAGATTAGAAGGTACTTGGGTTCCTTATCCTAAAGTAAGGGACCAAGATCCCGAAGTAATGAAAGACGCTGAATCATTCCTAGAGTATATTGGGCCAATCTATTGTCCTTATTTTAATAAGGCAACTCACGGTGGACTAAGTTACGCTCAATATATAATCAAAAAACTGTTCCCTGAGGCCAAAAGCCTCTTAAAAGAAGCAGGTTGGGATGAAGATGATGGCGAACCACAAACACCGTCTCCTACCCTCCCACCACAAGACTACACTCGGGTACTGTATAAAGACTCTCAAGGCGATGACGTTCTAGTTGTCCAGCAGAATCTTAAAGAAGCCGGTTTCTATACTAGCTCTACAGACGATATCTTCGGAGATAAAACTCTAGAAGCTGTAATCAAGTTCCAATCTGCTAAGGGACTTTTTGAAGGAGCGGTTGGCCCTACTACCTGGGCGGCTCTAGTCAAGAAACCTGAAGTTCCACCAACCCCACCAAGCGAAAACAAACCAGCCTACCCTGGCATAGTGCTGCGCCGTGGAAGCCAAGGTGATGACGTTAAGCTAGTACAGGCTAAGTTAGCTACCCTTGGGCTTACCATTACAGTAGACGGCAATTTTGGGCCACAGACTGAATCAGTCATCATGACCTTTCAGCACTACATGAAAATCGGTGTAGATGGCTTAGTCGGACCTACGACTTGGGCAAAGCTGTTCTCAACTTCAGGCCCAATAACTACTGAAGATCCGATCGTAATTGAACCAGAGCGACCAGGAGCTGATGAAGTAGGCAAAAAACTACTGTGGATTCCTTGGGCTAAAGATGCTCCTTCGATGAACACGCAGGGCTATTATCCGAAGGGATATCCATCTGGAGCAACGGTACACTTTACAGCCGGTAGCACGGGCTTAAGTTCTCTAAACTGGGGTAGAAGCCAAGGCTATCTATTCCTACTTATCGACTACAATGGCGATGTATATCAAACTAACGCCCTAGATAAATGGGGATACCATAATGGTGTTGATTGCACAAGACGCCACGTTGGTATCGAAATAGCCGCTGCTGGTCGCTGCACTCCAGTAACCGTAAATGGTGTGAAACGCTTCAAGGCATATTTCCATAAATCCACTTCAGAATACTTCTATGAAGAAGATATGAGGTACATTCCATCTCAGAACGCTAATCAAGAACCTGGATGGTATCACAAATATACCAAACCGCAAGAAGAAGCACTTCTTAAATTGTTGTTGTGGCTGAAAGCTAACAATCCAGAAGTGTTCAGCTTTGATGAAGTCTTAGGTCACGATGAAGTCAGTCCTAGACGCAAAAACGATCCAGGCGGTGCGTTAAGCATGTCAATGCCACAATACAGGAAATTCCTAAAAGAACAATACGCTAAGGTGTAATATGCTTAAGTTCATTAAGGGCTTACTTGGAGGTTCCACTAAACCAGTGGAACCTCAAGAAGAACAAAAAGAAATCCGACCAGTCGAACCAGATTTGGAAAAGATCCAAAAGATGCGAACTGATCGGATGATAAGACGACTTAAACGTCTTTAGGTATTGTAGGCGAGAGCCATCCACTTCTGAACAGTAGACTTGTAGTCTCCCTGAGAAGCTGCTTCATTGTTAATCAGCTTCTTATATTGCTCAAGACACGTCATGCCTTCAGAGAGAAACTGAGCAGTAACTGAAGAACCGTAAATGCCACGATGAACGTCGAGAACAGCCACGATATCGGAGATTTCCGTAGCAGTGTAATAGTTCAGAGCATCACGACAGCTATTGAACACCGTCTGAGCGTTATTACAAAGAGCTAGGATACGATTTCCGAGTTCTTCTGCACACACAGGAACAGCAGTAGCTCCAGTCGCATCGGCATACTTAATGTTCTCAATAGTAACAAGGTAGTCTGACTGAGTCAGAGCCACATTAGTGAAGAAATTCTTCATCTGGCCAGCAAGCGTGATACCTGTGATGAACTCTGCTTTAGTCAGAGCTGTCTCAACAGTCGCTGCGTCCGAATCCGCAGACAAACCTGTAATATACGTATTGGCTTCTGTTGCCCAATATGCCTTTTCGATATTCTGGCCTTCATTGAAGATCCAGTCCATATTCACCATTATTTGGTAAACTTTGTCCTGTAAGACCTTGGTTTCATTAAACATAGCGATAACACTCCTTAATAAATACTGATGCTTGAGGTTTCGGAACCAAAAGTGAAATCTACCTCAAACTTACCATGGACAAAGTATCTGAAATACTTATTACCACTAGATTCTACCTTACCAGAAAGGTAATAAGGAGCAGGATAAGCTGACGGGCTATCGTACCATTTGCATTTAGCAGAACCAGCGCCGTAATAGGCGTCAGAAGCACCGACAGCGTTCAAATCCCACATGATTGCGGAAGTATAGAGGAAATTGTACTTATCTTGACCGTTTGTGTCATTATCTGCAATAACCGAAACCGCTGCGATATTGATGTTGTAAGCTTCTTTCTTCGCAACAGCATCCTCACCGCGAGACTTCCACTGAGAACCTGGTTCAAAAGCCGGAGTGCTGGTGATAGCGAAGCTCTCAAGAAGAACCCAGTCAGTAAAAGAAGCCAGATTCGATTGAAGAAGATCTGGATTGTAAGTGCTATTCGGGAAACTTACGTTATCCTCAGTACCAAGAACATAGTCCAGCTTCCAAGCATTTGCAAAACAAATGTTAGAAGAAGTCATACTGTGAACATAATCTACCTTGCTGTTGAACGCCGCACGACCATTAGTCGCCGCTGTACCATAGTCATAGCCAGCTTCATCCAAGAAGATTCCATGAACTCCCATGGTGTTCCACTTGTCTACTTTAGCCTTAAAGTCTTCATAGGACTGATTGATAGTCACATAGCCAAAGATTTTTGCTGGAGGATTCAGAACCTTAATCCGATTTATGATCGACTGGCTATTAGCGTAGTCCCCATGAGTTGGCTCCTGAATTCCGTCACCGATAACAATGACACTGTAGCGAGCCAAGTCTTGAGAAACTTTCTCGTTATCCCAGCCATTTACTGCGCTATTAAAGGAGTTCAACCAGCCGTAATAAATAACCATCTTCTCTATCATATCCGGCACCTTATAGTCCTGTGGTTCTTCGCAGCCACCGCATCTTGCTTCGCAAATAGCATCCAGAACCTGATTCAGCTTTTCTACAAACTTCAAAAAACCCATTATCCACTCCCAGTTCTTATAAGTCAAATATCAGATTGTCTGAATGTAAATAACGAAAATCGGCTTGTTGGTTGACCCCGTAAGCACCTTAGCATAAAGCTCATCACCTTCATAGATATCTATGTCCAAAGGTTTCTCTATCTTTTTATCGACAGAAAATAAGGACATTACATATATAGGATTAATAGTATCAGAAGTGCTAAATAGCCCGATGCTTCCCGTGTTCACTTTAGATGAGTGAAAAGTAGCAGCTCGTAACTTACCGTCAGAAACAACAATAAAAGGAACCACAAAAGATGAAGTGCCTATGGCATATTCCAGTACACGTCCATGGTTTGCCTTACCACCGTATTCATACTTAATAGGAGTCGTACCCGACAGTTCTGATGGAGCATAACTAATCTCTAACTGCTTATTAGCGGGAATTCCTATTTCAGTAATAGTAACTCCGTACCCAGCAACAATCTTGTTAATTAGAGGAGCTGGGGCCTCGTCTGTTATCGACGTCTGAACAATGCGAATACCTATTTGCAAATGAATCAGACCGACCGCCACACTTAAGTCCGTCGTTCCGTCATTAACTACAATATCCCCAGATTTCACCAACGTCGTAAGAGAAGAATCGGGTGACTCAGTAGTTGCAGCTGCCCATAATGTATATTCGTTTTCATAAATTGTATATTGCCCAGAAGCTGGAACCTGAATCCCAACATCAGACAAAAAGATATCCGTCAGCGTAGTGTTCTTCACTATTTTCATAAATCAGACCCCTCAGTTACGGCGTAGTGTATGAACCCGTAATAATCACGCCAACAACAGGGTTTCGTGCTGAACCAGCAGATATATATACTGCCAGCTCATCCCCTTTACTGACGGAATTAGCTGCCGCAAACGATATGTTCTTTATCCGTTCTGTAGCAAGTAACGAACCACTTAAGAAATCAGTCCATGTTCCTGCAATTCTTTTCTGGATAGTGAAGGTACAAGCGTTAGCATTCTCTATTGCCAGAAACATTTCAACCAGTTCACCATCAACAGGAACGGTTCGACCTGTAGTGCTGGATGGAACAGTATCATTCAACAAATAGGTGCTGGTTGGTACATTGCCAGAACGCCCCCAGGTAAAACCGGGAGAGGCAGAAGCATTAACATTAGCGTAAACCTCCAGAATCGCAGCATTAACATCTTGAGAAACAAGCTCGGATGTTTCAGGATCGAAGGGAGTGCTATGTGCGACTGGCGTAAGTGCTACTAGTTCCTTCATACTTACGCTCCTTCAGTTATTCTTACGTCTATTGTCCCAGCTGCTGCAATTAACCAGATAGAAACATCATCAGTAACTCTCATAGTCAAGAGCTGTCGTTTATACACCGGAGTCCCTGTTGATACTGTAACAGCATTACTGAATCCAAAGTAAACTGGACCGCCATCTTCAGGAAGAATGGTCACCACTTTACGATTAGCCAGAGCTGCTCCACCAACCTTCACTTCAACCGCAGTAGTAGACACCGAAAGGTTCGAGTACACCCCTGACGTAGCAATTACGTCAGAGGTATGGACATCTTGGTTATCTGACACTTTAACGTAGTTTGTTTCAACGCCGCTAGTGTTAGATCCTACGACCTTTACATTCTGGGCTGACTCTTTATGAGTTAAGTCCGCCATAAAATCCCCCACAACCTTTAGGGATTGCTATTAGTTCTCTTCGCCTTCGATCAAGCTGTAAACATTCTGTGCCTGATTATCGAGGTTCGTGATCACTATTTCGACATCATCTTCAGCTGCCACGATATGGTCTTCGCTAAAGACGTATTCCACATTCGGATTCGCTGTAGAGTTAAACATAACACAGATCAAATCTGTTGCAGCAGGGGTGCCGGACCTGATCTCGGCCTTAATCTTACCAGAAGCAGAAGCTTGTACCGAAGTTAGGGTAAAGGCTTTTCCCGCTGACACAGAATAGGTATGAGTATCAGAAGCATCAGAAGCTACTGCGGTTGCTTGCTTAAAATCCTGAATCACGTCACCGATGGTAGATGTAACCAGTTTCACAGGAAGTGGGTTAGCATCGTCAATAGCATCGCCATCGCCATCATGGATAGAAACATCCATTGAGTGGTGAGTGGTATCGGTAGCACCAGTAACAGCGGTGATACGTTGCGTCAAATCTGTATCTGCTGGAGCAGCAGCACGAACGTGAGCAATGTTACCGACGTGAGCCGGTTTCGTGTTGTCAGTGCCTTCGTATACACCGTCAGGGTTAGGCGCACCTAACTGGGAAAGGCGAAGAACTTCATCAGTTCCTGCGGGGTTATTACCATGAACTTCAACATGGACATTACCATCAGTATCTACGGTAGTTCCATTAGCGGGGGTAGTGTAGTCAACAATCTTAACGTGTACTCGCTCATCAGCTCCATCAGCTTCAGAACGAATCGGTAAGCCACTATCATAATCTGCCATAGCCTGCTCCTTTCAGAAATAACTTAGCTACTAAGAGATTTTACAACCTCTTCAGCGTCAGCAATTAATTTTTCTTGTAATATGATGTGCTCTTTAATACGTTCTATCTCGATTGTTCTTTCGAGAATAGTAAGTTCAAGCTCTTCCTTAGCTCCCCGAGCCTTAGCTGCCCTCATTTGGGCTTTCTTCAGTTCAAGGATCTTCTTCATTTCATCAGCCATGGCTGTCTGCCTCCTACCCGGATATGTATAAAGTGCCAAAAAGTGTCGCATTAGTGAGATGAGCAATTAAGGAGTGATGCTCTGCCGTTATTGTAACTACAGTACCTTCAGTTAATGTTGCCGATGCTCCAAAGATTACGTTTCGATCTGTCCAAGCATTTCGCTTTATTTCCTTGACATTACCATCAACGTAGAATCTAAAGATCGTATCTGTTCCTCCGGAAGCAGAGCCACCAGTGACTTTCAGATATCTACCGACTGGAATCGTAAAAGTTACAATGTCGGTCTCAACATTAGCGGGTATGGTATCTTCTCCATATTCTGCTCCTCCAGCGAACCCTCCTCCAACGTCAATGGAATCGCCACCGTCAGAGGGCCTATCGCTGTAATAACCGATAGCCATACCGTATCCCTCGTTTCAATAAGGAGATTAACCCCAAACAAACAGTCTCACTTTTCCAGTCGCTGCTGCTCCGCCATCTGTGTGGACATACACCCTGGTTTCGGCTGGAAAGAATAGCATACGACCACTGACTGCATCCTGGTTAAAACTCTGACCTGGCTCAAGAATGTTCCAAAGCATCTTAGTCTGGTCTGAATCCTTAGGATTAGTAATCATCACATAAATGTCTGAATTTGTTCCGTTATAGAGCGAGAACAGAGTCGTCTCATTCTTAAGAACAGTCAAAAGAACTGCTGTGCCTGCTACCTTCCCAGTAATCTGAGCAGCGGTAAGCTCTTCCAGCTGGGAACGTAGAGTCTTTTGGCTTGCAAAGATGCTAGGCATAAAGGAACTCCTAAATAAGAAAGTTTCGCGAAACTACATTTATTCTAACTTCTTGCCTTATTAGCCAAGACAGAATAGTATTGCAAACGGCCCTTAAACGCGGTATAGTGTGTGTACCGTACCCACTGTGGTTATTGCTAAGGAGTTCCTATGCCTGTCAGACGTAGAAGAGCAGTTACGGCCTATTCTCACCTTTCTGAAATCGAACGCAAGTTCATAAAAATGTACTCCGCTGAAGAACTCGTTACAATCAAGCAACATGATGATTCTACACTAGAGGGAGTCATCTCTACATGTTCCGCTAACATCGTTCGTTCCAAGGCTGAATTAGAAGCAAATATCGAATACCAAAAAGCTATGGAAATTCTTACGCCACTAAGGAAAGGGTACAACGATGCAGTGAAATGGCAAGACACGAAACGCAAGATAGCATTACAGATATTGCACCAGAGAGGCAGAGTAGATATTGGATTGCCTGAAGACGATCTAGAACAAGAATAGGAGATACAATGATTAGACGGAGATATTCAGCAGCAGGTGGAGTTCTTGAGCACTTAAACGAAGCTAATTTCTACAAGGATGTTCCAAAAGAACGTAAGTGTATGAAATGTGGACTAAAGTTCACCTCATTCCAAGGTCGAAGACTGTGTACTCCTTGTAACAACCAAAACAGCAGCACGATGGTATGGGAGGTCGCAGCAGATGCGAGAAATGCATACAGATGAACTAATAGAAGCATATGCAAGAAGGAGCGATGACCCTGTCAAGCAGGTGGTTTGCATACTCTATGATCTTGACGACCATGGTCTAATAGCCTGGGGAACAAATCAAATCATAACTACCTTTAAGGAAAAAGCTCCAGTCTGGTGTGATGAAGTTGTATCGACTCCTCTCCATCCAGCAAAGAAGCTTATCATGCAACACGCAGAAATAAGCGCCCTGGCTGAGCTTAAGAGAATAAGACGGCTAATAAACAGAAACCACATAGGGGCTTACGTCTCACTACAGCCATGCCTTGACTGTGTACGAGCTATTGTTCCTTATGTATCTGAAATCCGGTGGAAAGAAGATAATCGCCATCAAGACGAACAATCTCTAATCTCTCTAGTTAGTCGTAAAGTATTCACTAAATACGAAAAACAAGAGAATGGTCTAACTCTAACCCTCCCCATTTAAATGCGATAATTTGCTGGAGCAGAGCATATATCCTATAGGAGGCTCCAGCAATGGCTTGCAACCTACGAAATTTATTCAAGTGTGTCCAAGGTCTTAGAAAATCTACTTCTTCTGAGACCTTACAAGATCGCATATATAAGCTAAAAGACGGCACTCTTAACCACACTAAGAGAAAAGCGCCTAAAACGACAAAGATCGATGGGGGGATGGCGGATTTAGAACAAACCTCTATCAATAAGCCATTACATACAGACGGCCTGCCTATGCTCCCGCGACAAGGCAATAAGACTACGCAGAAATAAGGAGCAGGCCATGTCAAATATAAATGTTCCGTATCCACAGAACACAGAAAACCTGGACGTAGATATATTAGAGATAGACGCTGGCTTTCTGCGTTATCATACTTATCCGACACCAGCGGAAGTTCTCAAGTACGGACTAAGAGGATTACCCAAGCGATTCCCACTAACTGGGGAAGAAATAGATGAAGATTACGTGGGCAGCTTCCTAGCTTCAGCTATCGCTGATATAGAAATGACTGGCCTAATAATCAATCCAACCATCTTTACTAAACAAGAAGACTATCACGATGGAATGATGCTGAAGAACTTCTTCCCAATCATTCTGCATAGATTCCCGATACTAGATATTGAATCGGTAATATTCATATTCCCACATGCCTCCATGCCCGTTAAAGATCAGATGCTTAGATACATCGTACCTAAGCATTGGATTTCATGGGATAGAAACAAGGTAAATCTAATTGCTTCTACGGGACCTCTGTTGCCACAAATGACTGGTACACAGTACAACACGCCTTTGGCCCTTTGGACTAATACGAACTACCGACCGAACGCCTATACGGTTACCTGGCAAGCCGGGTTTGAGTCAGACAAACTACCGTATAACGTCTGGAAACTATTGATAGATGCTGCTGCATTGAGAATTCTTATGGACGTTGGACCGCTCCTATTCCCTATGTCAGGAATGAGTGTAGGGATAGACGGAGTTGCTCAATCATCTCAGTACCCTGGTCATAAGCTACTGGAAAGTAGAATAAACATGTTAGAACAAAAAGTCGAAAAAGCAAAAGACATTGTTCTTTCCCATTATGGCCAACGGCTGAAGATATCTTACATAGGGATGTAACAATGATTGAACATCTAATGAAAATGGAAGGGTTAGCCAAAGAAGCTCTGGGAACTCGTGGCGAACTAAAGAAAATCCCGACAAACAAGCTGATCCCCTACATGGTCCAGCAATTCGCAGACTCAGGGAATAACATATACGAGGATTACCCCGTGCTAGTGGATTCGATTACCAGGGAACTAGGTAAAAGAATGGGGGGCATAAGCAATAAGAACGACATACGAAGACAAGTCAGTGACCGGGTATCTCAGATATCAGAAAAATTCTATCCAGAACACAAAAAACAGTTTGAACAAAAGAAGGCTGCCGCTGTACCTAAGCCTCAAGTGAGTTCACAGCCAAAACCTGCGGCGACTACATCCGAAGATCCAACCCTAGACAAACTTAAAGCGGCGTTCATATCTGGTAGCGGTGATTTCCACTCCGCATTAGCAGAAATGGAAAGAAAAGCCAAAGCAGAAGAACTTCATAAGCTGGTCTCATCAGGCAAGTTCGATGATGCTAGACGGCTTTTTGACCAGATGCACGGTAAAGCCTCGGCTACAGACACGTCTAAACCATCTCCGAGAGATGCCGTGCCTAACGATGGTGAAAATGCCCATGAGTTAGGGTTTGAACAGAAACAAGAGAAGATCGTAAGTCTTCCTGACGAAGGCTTAGTCACAGAAGCTTCGCCCAAGCAGAGAGCCTCAGCTCACAGAGAAGCCACTCAACAGACAGATAGAACTAATACAAAAGATTCGCCCAAAAAGCTAGACACTACAGAGGAATTCGATAGTCTTTGGAATAACTATTCATCTGATCCCGATTTTGCTCATCTTAAAGATTACGTAGAACCGCATCATCTTCCTCTGATGTCCTTTGAGCTTAATAACGAATTTCCTGGAGCAGATAAAAATCATCTGCACTCAATGGCCAACCATTTCATTAAACGAAATAAAGAGACAGCAGATAAACAATCTGAAATGGAACAAATGGCAAACATGGGTAAATCCCCAAGTCTTAATTCGCTAAAGACTAAGAAGAAGAAAATCAAAGATACTTCCGTGCCCTGGGCCAAAGAACCGGAAATGCCAAGTTCTCCTCCTCCGGCTGCACAAGAAAAGCCGAAGCGGACCAGGTCTCCAGTAGGAAAGAGGACCCCATGATTCAACATCTTAAAAAAATGCACAGTCTTCTTGCTGGAAGACGAGCGGACTTAGCAACACAAAAAACGATTCCAGAAAAGAACCTGTACTTCTATACCATATGGACTCACGCTAGTAATAACGGAGATCTCGTTGAAGATCACAACGCCCTAGTGCAATCTATCTCGGATGAATACGCAAGAAGAGGTTCCAAAACTTCTTACACACCAGAATCAAGGAAATACATCTCTGATAAATTGCATGAGACCATGTCTGAGTATTACCCTAAAGATGCAATACGATTACAAGAAAAGAAAAATGCGGAACGCTCACGATTCGATCCAGAGCTAGAAACTGGATACAGAAACAAACAACAACAGTTTCGTAATGAGGATATGAGTGCCGTAAGAGAAGCCTCCATCCAGGTTCCTAAACCGACAACATACGATGAAAAACCTGAATCAGCACAACTAGACAGAGTACGAGAACTAAAGATACAAGGAAACACGGGTGACGCTAAAGCACTGTCGAGACATGTATCAGAAAATAAAAGAAGAGAACTAGACTATATGCCGACCAAACCCTACGAGGGAAACGAACTTCCCAGAGTTGGTCAAAACCAGTCATTCCAAAGGAATCTGTCTACCAACATACCATCCCCGAAGGACAGCACTCCTCCCCTTTACGACTTCAAAAAACAACAGAAAATACACTGACTAACAAAAGTGTAAAGCCTTGCTATTAGGCAACCAAAACAGTATATTGTCTTAAAAGGAGACGGTATGCTGTTTGATCAATCTTTTCTGGAAGAGCTTGGATTATCGGATTCTACAGAACGAGAACTGAAAACTAGAGACAAAGTTCTAGTCAGATGTCATATATGTGGTACTGAACTGGAAATGGTTCTTGGTAATGTCTTGACAAGATTCAAGAAAAAAGGAAACGGGGCATTATGCAACAAGTGTTTCGGCTTACTGATTTCTAAGCAAAAGACAGGCAAGCCAGGGCCTAAGAATGTAATAAGAAAAGACGGATGGACTTTAGAGAAATTCATAGAGCTAACCGGAGAGTTCTGGGAATTGACTAAATATGAGCTTCCCTTAAGAAGTCTCCAAAAAGTCACATGCAAATGCAAAACATGTCAAAACCCACAAACAAAGACAGTAAAGAAGTTCATAGAAGGACTACAGACACAAACTAAGGGTTGCACTTTCTGTCACGCAAATAGAACAAAAAGTAAGAGCTTTTCGGAAGAAAGACAGGAAGTTGCAAAGAAATTCATGTCCAATCCTGAGAATAGGAAGAAGTGGTCTGAATTATTGAAGAAGAGATGGGAAGAAGACAGAGAGGGCATGATTGAACTGAGCACAAATTCAGTTTCCTATCTATCTAGATCGAAAGAAGAAAAGGAAGTAGAACAGTGGATTCATTCTCTTGGTGTTGAATGTGAGCACACAGTAGAGTACGATATAGTCTGCAAAGAGCAAGGAATAGCGATAGAGTACAACGGTCTGTATTGGCATAGTGAAAAATTCAAAGAAAAGAATTTTCATATAAGCAAAACGGAAAGGGCCAAGCAGAAGGGACTGCGCCTTATACATATCTGGTCAGACGAATGGGCACAAAACAAAGAAGCCATAAAGAATCTTCTAGAATCATCGCTATCGAAAAATCCTGTCAGGATAGGCGCACGAAAATGCATCTTCGAGGAAATAGATAAGGAACACGCCTTCCGTTTTCTTAAAGAGACGCACATACAAGGAAGACCTCATTCTGCCCTAGTTTGCCTCGGATGTTTCTATGATAAGGAGCTTATCGGCGTCTGTACCTTTTCTGAACACCATAGAGGAAAAGATGAAAAAATCCTAAGCCGTCTATCCTTCAAATCCGGATATACGGTGTCTGGGGCTTTATCCAAGTTCTCTAAGTTGGGAAGTCAGAAATTAAATTCCGATATCTTCACATGGGTCGATCTTTGCATTTCAGACGGTTCGTCATACTTGAAATCAGGATGGACAATAATTCAAACTCTTCCTCCAGATTATTCCTATACGGACAACAAGGTTCGCATTTCAAAACAGTCAAGAAAAAAGTCAAACGTCAATACTCCGGAAGAAATGACAGAACGGGAACACGCAATCCTTGATGGACTTATAAGAATATGGGATTGCGGAAAGTTAAAACTAAAATACAAAAAGCCAGAAGAGAGATCTTCTGGCTAATTTACTTCAGAATATGTAAGTAACTGGAATATCTTAGATATCCAGTTCTTGGTATACATTCATCAAGAGAGCGTGATGGCGAGGCCACTCTAAAATACATGCCAAGTAGGACACGTACACTACTTCTTCAACAAGACCAGTGCGGCCTAGCTTCATCTTGGTAAGCAGGTTACCGAGAACTGCGAGCTTAGCGCGGTTTGCTTTCTTGGGGAAGAACACAACAGAGTCAAATCCTGGAAGGATTGTACCCTTGTCGCGGAATGTAGTCGTACCACTGCGAGCAGCGATGATACGGCCAACGAACTTCTGAGTACCAGAAGCGCCACCAGCGTCAGTACGGAATACCCAGAATTCCTCAACGCCAGCTTGAGCAGTGATCACAACGTCTACATACTGGCCATCGGCAGTAAGAGTAGCTGTGGACTCAGCAGATGCACCGGAAGCACCGTTAACGCTCCAAGCCTGAACAACGTATTTGAATGCGTCGCCATTTCCGAAGGCTGTCCCTGTTCCGCCTGGTGTTACCGAAGTAATCGCAGGAGTAGAAGGAGCAGAGCCAACAGAGCCATACACAGGCTCAACGTAGATACGGCTGAACTTGAATACGGAAGGAACGAAGTCGATGTTGCCTGTCACTGTCTGTAGAGGGAAGCCTTGCTTTGGCTCTACATCAACGCCAGCACCCTTAGGGGCATACCATGCACCAAGGTCTCCACGCTCGAACGGGAAGAACGTAGCACGGAAGCTTTGGAGTTGGTTAGTCGTACAGTGAGCTTCCTCAAGACGGCCACGGTTGTTACGGACTGCAACACAGACCTTGTCAACCAATTCACGAGTAAGAACACCACCACGGGCGTCACCGATCGTTACTTGGTTGTTTCCGTAACCAATGAAGTCGCCAGGGATACCACGAGCGGAGTAGTTACCCTCGCGGATTTGAGCCTGGATACCACGGATTTGACGGATTGGGCCATTGGGGTTTGCCGCAATGGAATAATCCACATCACCGGAAGCGTCGAAGTAGTAGTCACCACCGGAGTAAAGTGCTCTTTCCAGAGACTCACTCATAGCCATAGCTGCGTTCTGGTCATTCTCTGCTTCGAGGTCAACCATGTAGCCGCCAACTTCGTTGATCAGCTGAGCCATGTGAGTAATCGTTTTACGGATACCGGCAACTTTAAGGACTTCGGCCACTCGGTGGTATTTCGCGTGGTCTTCTTGAGGCAAGAAGTTCTCAACGCCCCATAGATCCACACCGCTACGTACCGCGGTTTTCATCACGTACTGATATACCGAGCTTTTAGCTGGCATTTGCTGCACGTCTTTGATAAGAAGGAAATCCTCATCCTCTAGAGCGATAGAACGAAGTGTTGGCTCAAGGTTATCCACTGAGAGAGCGGATGTTTGAGTACGACCAGCATTCTGAAGTCCAGGGAAACCTGCTGCGAAAGACTTGTTAAGAGACTCTAGCTTCTGTGCAATAGCTTGAAGCTCAGGCCCATTAATGGGTTGGAAGTTACCCTCCATATCGTTCTCCTTTCAGAAGAATAGAAATCTAAACCTACTACAAAACAATTATACGAATGGAATGTTTTGCTAAGGAGATAAGATGAGGGTTTTAGAGAGGATGTGTGTGCTATTATTTGCGAAGCCTAAGAAACTCAGAAAAGTAATGCAAGGAAGATAGAACAAAAAAGCCTGTAAAAATCTGAAGAATAGAGAAAACAACAGAATCACTCACAAGCGCATACGTCACCAGAAACCACAGCAAGGAAGCAACTAAGAAGAACAAGAAATGGTTCAACATTGACGCTGCTACTATTTTTCTGTCCATTGGAACCTTGACTGTGGCACAAAATCCGCAATCTGTGCCAACATCATTGGACGTCAAAATGAGGTGAGTTGAACTTTTTTCTGGATCAGTAAGATTTATGTCTTTTATGAACATTGCTTGCCCCTTTGCTAGCCGTGGCTAGCGTACCATAGCCAGCAACCAATTGCAAGCAGCAATTTAACCAAAGAACTTGGTATTGAGGTCACCCATTGAGAGTTTTCTCTCAATGTTATCGAGATTTGCATTCAGGGTTCTGCGCTTACTCCCTCTTACTTCAAGGAATTCAGAGAGTTCTCCATCAAGCACTGGAATGTCCCAACGCCAACCATCCAGAAGTCTAAGTCTAGACAACTCGAATCGTTCTACAGTAGTAAAGCCCTTGTCCTTAATAGCGAATTCGAGATAAGCGTTTAAGTCCTTGAATCCTTTAGGGGGAAGTAGTCGGGCTATTTTCAACCCATACATGTCAATGTACCTAGCTAGAACCCGCGCACCTCTTTCACCTTCTATATCTACATCGTAAGCAACGTACACCGTGTCATGGCCAGCAGCAACCGAAAGCGAACAGAGTTGCTGTGCTTGGTAACGAGAAACGTCTTTGCCCATAGTAGCCATGCCCCTAAGCCCGAACCATGCAGCAGCGACAGCGTCAAACGGTCCCTCAACAATACACAGCGGGTTTTCTTCTTCACCAAAGTCCACAAAGGAATGAGCCTTAGGAATATTGGGATCTGACCTAATTCGGAACTTATCACTTGTTGGAGTAACGTATCGTCTCTGAAACCCAACAAGTAAATCATCAAACAGAACAGGGAAAGCTACCGCGTTAGCCATCGGTTCAATGAACGTGTATTGAGTCATAGGCGGTAGTACACCGCGAGACATGGCGTACTTGGAAGCTCGATGTTCAGGCCAAGCATCAATCGGAATTAGACAGGCGGGTACATCAATCTCTTCCACATAAGACAGTTCGGTAGAAACCTCAGAAGAGACACCGAAATCTGGCAAAGACATGCTATCGTAATCTACTTCCCTAAGTCCATCCAGATTTAACCTAGAAACAATACTGGGATAATCATCTAAACCTAATTTGAACAACAGGGAGGCGGAAGAAAACCTGTTGCCACATCGCCAACACTGACCACCAGTGAAACCAGAATTTTCCTTGGAAGGTCTGAACATCCAAACCTTCCAGGATTTATTACAGCACGGACAAGTCTCTATAATTATTGACCTCTTGTTGGTCTTGTACTTAACCCCGTATTCATCAAGAACTTTAACGAATAAACAATCAGCATCTTCAGCAACCGTAGATTGTGCAACGACCCGTTGCCTTTTTACTGGATTGTTAAATCTACGTATCGCCATGCCAACTCCTAGATTATTTCGCAGCTACCACCAGCACAAGCAAGCTCTTCACGTCTCTTATCGGCCTGACCATAGAAATTAATCTCGTTAAAGTCTACTTCTATTCCCCTAAACTTCTCAACCCATTCAGAATATGTTTTATCTTCGATAGTCTCAAAAGGCATTTGAGTATAAGAGCCACCGTTAAATGGAAGCAAGGAAATACCGGCATAGTCGTCTTTATTCTCAGACATCCAACGAATCACCGAACCAAGCTCTTCTTCGCGGTAATTGACCGTAAGACTGACGTTATGAGTATTTGGACCCTTGCGATGAGAGGGTTTAATCCAATTCTCATAAATATGTCTAGATCTATTCATCAGAGAAACAGCGGTTTCTGAATCCCGAGTGATAGCTCCTGATTTCTTGACAGGGACAGTGACGACCACATTGTTAGAAGCAAACCTGTCGTATTCAACAACATGACCCGTCTCAGCTTCACCAACACCGAACTTACTGATAAGATATTTAGCAATAGGATCAGTAATATCGACCCGCACCCTACGCAAATAGGCCGCAGCGTGAGCCGCGTGAATACCAGAAGTGGTTGAAAGAACCAGCGAGGTCGAACCAGAAGGCTTAGAGGTTCCAATTCGATGAGCTTCGCCAACACCAAGAATCTGAGAAATAACAAGGTCTTGCATTAGACACTGCCTAGCGCCTTCTCGAAGAACCATCGGAGAAAGTAGTGACCAGTTCTCTGCTTGACCAGTAAGGGAAACACCAAGAAGCATTTCCTCTTCAGCATTCTTTTTCCATCGAGGTGAGATGTAATTGAAGTCAGTGTAGGTTGATTGAAGTTTGCCAATCAGAGTAGCATGACGGGCCGCTTCATAGAATTTTTCAGGAGACATACAGCGAGAAACATTAATCTCTGACAAATTACAAAATGATTTTAGAGAGATCTCAGCGCAAGGATTTAGGCCCCAATCGTAGTCATTAGTCCAAACAACTCCAGGCTCGCCTGCACCGGACTTAATCATTTTCAGGAAAATGGAATAAAACTTATCCAAACCAAAAGGATCTTGCCGATGAATCACAGCAGAGTTATTTGCTCTAGCTCTTTGGGGGTTATTCTTCCACCATTCACCAGCCTTACAGTCCAACATATCAGAATCATCGGGATCAAACAAGCTTATCAGAGCTGCTCGCCTAACGCCACCAACCACAACAGCGTCAGAGATATGACAAATAATATCATGTACTTCCAAAGAAGAGAGCTGACGTCCTAGAGCATTTTTAAGAATCTTACGAACAAATTCGTGAGAACGTCTTAAAGGCTCCGAACCAGAGGCGGTACCGCCAGTAGAAAGAAGAGAACCAGCCTTCCTAATCTTACCGTAAACAAACTCCACGAATGGATTTTCGATAAGCCGAAGAATAGAATCTGACCAACCTTCTTTAGTATCTTCGATAACAAAGAAGTCACCAGAGGCTCCACCCATAATAGGTGGAAGATTTCGAATATGATGCCACTGTACGGAATACCCTACACCGCACCCACACATCAACAAATAGAATAAATCGGCAAAACACTTGAATCCATCAATAGGAGTGTAACAACAATTGTATGCTCTGGCTGATTCTCTAAGAATTGGATCGCCAGCAAACTGCATCGTCCTCATACTAGGAACGACCACGCCTTGTCTAACAAAACTAAAGGCGGATACGATAGGGTCAACAAGATCTGGGAATTTATCCAAATGCATGTTCATGACACGATCGACGCATTCTTCATAGGATTCTTTGAATCCCGTAGGTTTCGTCTTAGCGTAGGTACGGTAGTAAACAAGTTGAGAAAGTAGATTGAGACCCGCAAAGCCTTCAGACATGTGCTATGACTCCCACAAAGAACTAGGTTGGACATAAAGTGGTCTAGCGATTATCTCAACCTGCTATTTGGCCATCCGCTCAAAAAAGGATTAACTAGAAGTTTCAATGACCTACATCCGGTCCAGTCGCAAATAGTTTTCGGTGTTGAAACGCGCTTTGTCGAATTCTGTCTTAACTTGGTACTTGTTTTCAACTGAGCCTTCACGACCCTTACACACATACCATACAGACTCATCGCGTTCTTTCATCTCAGTCGTTCTATTGAGAGAAATAATGACATCAGCAACGAAGGCTGCTTGGAATGAAGCTGACATTTCTGCCATGGTTATGAGTGCCTCTTTGTTCTGACTGGCAACACCCGTGCGATTAACCTGCTGGTGGGTAATGCCGACAAGATTGTGCTGAAGAACAAAATCCTTGTATTTAGCCATAGACAGCGACAGTTTCTCGTGAGAAGAATCGCCAGGGCTGAGGTGCGCTATATGCTGAAGATAGTCTATAACCATAACCTCATAGGGGGGGATGCCCTTAGACCGTCTAATAGCTTGATGCTCCTTAACTCTAGATAAGATGAAGTCCAAAGGCACACCATACATGAACTCGACTGTGACATATTTAGCAAGAGATTCCGCTGCCTTATACATCTTCTTTCTATTTTCAGGAGTCATGTCGCAAAGTCGCTTGATCTCATCCATAGGGATACCCGTTAGGCACGAGTAAATACGGCGTAAAATAGTAACCTTGCGATCTTCAACACACGCAAGATAAATATGTTTCTGCTGTTCAATAGCCTTTCTTACTAAGTGGACAGACATTTGTGTCTTACCAGATCCGGTGCCAGCGACAAATAATCCAAGCATTTGCGGTTCAAAACCTGATTGAAGGTCGAAATCCTCAATACCGATGTGGAATTTGCGATCGGCTCTCATACTCTCTGTTTCTAGAAAATCTAACGAACTTCCCCAGTCGGCATCCTCAACATCATCAAGAGAAATGCCCTTAATACTTAAAAGGGTCTTCTCTAAATTGTCATAGGCTTGATCGAATGAACCGGAGTTAAATTTCTCCTTAACTCTAGGGAATTCCTTAATAAAGGCAGTAGCCTTAAGCCATTGAAGGAATGTCCTAAACACCTGATCGGACTGGCTGAACCTGTGCAATTCCTCGTCAGTTCTTAGCTGGTTGAATACTGAAATGGTAGATTCCCTAGCCTCACCATCAGGCAGAAGCTGTAGCCTACCCCATATCCCTTCAACCGTAGGGGTTTCACTACTAGTTCGAATCCACTCAAGAAGCACCCTAGCAATAGTTCGTAATGAACCATTACCATCACCGGTATCGAATAACTGCTCATGAAGATAGTCCTTAAATCTCACACACAGATGAGGTTCAAGAATTAGCCTAAGCAACGCCGCCTTGTAAAACAAAGCGTCAAACTTCGGTCTAATTGGCGTAGTCTCATTCTCCTGTGACATTAATACCCCTCCTCAACTTCTCAGCTGTTACAAGGTCCTTATTAACCTCTACTCTTTCCACTTCTACATCTACATCGTCTTTAATTGATTCCAATGAATCATAAACATTACCATTCATGCCAAAAGAAGTCATTACAGGGGGAGTAATACGGTTATCGCTGACCAATAGCCCACCGCAAACGGAACAACAGACTGGAGTACCAAACTCCATGGTCACTCGCCCACACTGGTCACACTTGAACTGCGATAAGACATCACTTTCCAAAAACATATACCCACCTTTTCTCACTTGTTTATGCAAGCATACCAAAAAGAGTTGCGGCTGACAATGCAAAGAGCCTATTAATTTCTTAATAGGCTCCGGGCTGTGGAGGGGAATTGTGATAAGCATTTCTGCTTATTTGCGAGGAGGAAGTATTCCCAGCGTATTGAGTTCCTTGTAAAGACCAGTGACGTCCTCTTCGGACTTGGCTAGGTTAGCTCTAGTCACTAGTATGGATTTTACAAGACGATTGCCTTTTCTCTGTTCAGCAATCAGCCAGTTAGCTAACTCCATCCCAGACAACTTGCTCTCGTTATTTTCGGACTTTTCCAACACTTTCACTTGAGAATTCACATCCGCATACTTTCGTACTGGACGGTCCTCTTTAGGAGTTGATGGAACAGAAGGTTTTACAGCTGATTTTCTCAGCAACTCCTGATTAGCTTTTTCGATTTTAGTAAGACGCGCAGAAATCGCTTCCAGTGACTTAGCCAGGGCCACCGAAGATTTCTCCTCACCACCATCTGCTTCTTTATCGCTCAACGCCTTAGCTGGCAGCTTCAGAGATTTCTGAGCCACACCGGCTTCAACGTTTTGCAGAGCGTTAATAAGGCGTTGACGCTCTTCAGGGGAAAGCTCACTCACTGCCTGAAGAATTTCTTGCTCACTCATTGGAGCTTCGCCGCCCATGTCACCTTCTGGAGGCATCATATCGCCTTCAGCGCCCATTCCAGGGTCCATACCCATGTCGCCCTCTGGAGCACCGCCACCCATAGGGTCAGCCATCGGATCAGTCTCAGGAGGAAGGTCGCCTTCCTTTCCTAGCATAGGATCAACCATGCCAGCGCCACCGATTCCTGGAGGGGGCAGACCGCCCATTTTCTCCATATCCTCGGGATTCCCTACTTGATCTTGACCTTCTTGCCCTTCTTGAGCTTCTTGAGGAGCTTCTTGGACATCTTGAGCAGCTTCTTGCGGGATGCCGGACTCATTAGGTTCTCCAGTTCTAGCGTCGTACTCATCCATCAGTGCAGTCAGGATAGAATTCAGCTCTTCCTCAGAAAGTTTCTGAGCATAAGCCTCTAGCGTATCCGTATCACCACCTTCATCAGCCGCATGAACCAAATCTTGAGCTTGATCAGGCAGAGCATCTGCATCGCCTTCTTCGCCCTCTTCATCGTCAGCTTTAGCAACTGGTTGGGACTGAAGCACTGATTTGGCTAACGTAGCGATTTCATCAAGGTCAGCGTCTAGAGACTTTAGGAGCGCCTCAAGATCCGTACCCCCTTCTTTCACAAACTCTGCCATTAGCCCACCTCTTACGGATTAAAATACTGAACAATGATACGCACAGAGCCATCGGTGGCTGCTGTGGTATTAATGTTCAAGTAAAGTTTAGAATCTGCACTAACCTGAGTAAGAGTCGTTGTTTGAAGCTCAACTCCAGCAAGAGCAGATGCATCAGCAACTGTACACAGATCAGATGACCCTGCTTTTACTACAAACTCTGAAGCCGCTGTGCAAGCGGAGAGTACGTAGGTGTAAACAGCGGTAATGATAGCGCCTGCGGGAATTACCGCACCCAGATCAATATCTGGAGTAACTGCACCACCATGAACGCTAAATGTCCAATCAGCAGACACTGCTACTGAAGACATTGCTTTTTCTAAGAGCGTACCAATTTTTACGCCATCAGGATAACTATTCGATCCCATCTGACCTGAGTAAGTCAGTCCAGGCTGAGTCTTGTGGAAGTTATCCAGATATGTTTTATCGCGACCAGTAATGTCTGACATTTGATCATCCTCCATAAAAGTAGTAGGGCGGACGAACTAGCTATTAAGCTAGTTCGCCAGCA
>Ga0114918_10001073_pt1 | contig 24241 bp, 12 predicted proteins | sample LantaG_FD_87015 | JGI IMG/M metagenome (GOLD analysis project Ga0114918, IMG submission 87015) | Deep subsurface microbial communities from Baltic Sea to uncover new lineages of life (NeLLi) - Landsort_02402 metaG | ecosystem: Environmental > Aquatic > Marine > Oceanic > Sediment | place...
ATGCCAACTTGAATGTAGCCCACGTCCGGCGTGTAGGCCGTCTCCGGGATGTGCACGCGGTAGGTATCGGCGAAGGCGACGCCGGGTTCCCAGGCGGTGGTGGGATACCTTCCCAGGCCGGGGTAGGTGTCGCGCTGGGCCACCATCGTGCCCACCTCGCTCAGCAGGTGGACGAAGACGGCATAGTTCTGGTCGGTCCGGGCCAACGCCTGCCAGTAGAGTGTGACGTTCACTGTATCGCCTGGCTCGACGACATCTGGTGTGACCCGGTAGCCCAGCAGCCTGGCGACCCCACTCTTATCCCCCCTCCAGGGGGGAGGCCCGACGTTGCCGAACTCAATATCGGTGGGGTTGGGCACAGCCTCGATTTCCGACTCGGTCAGCGGGCAGGGGCGGGCGAAGGCCGGGGCAAGTACGCCGGTCAGGGCGTAGATGGCCAACGCCGCCATCCCGACCGTCACGACCAGGCTCACTGCCCAGGTCAGGCGGCGGGGAAAGAACCGGCTCAGCCCCACGAGGAGCAGGAGGGCAAAGGCTGGCAGACTGGGGAACAGAAAGCGGCCCATCGCGCCAGCCGGTTGAATCAGGATGTAATAGAAGACTACCGCTGTGAAAGTGAGAGAAGTGGCCCCCAGGAGCAGCATTGCAGTGAAGGGAAGCGGGCCTCGTCGAGGAAGCAGGTAGCCGGCCAGGGCCAGCACGCAAAAGACCAAAACTCCCTGGTAGATAGGCTGGGGCAGCGGGACCTGGCCGTAGCCAAAGCGCCCCCACAGGCTGCTCCAGAAGTAGGGCAGGCTTTGCAAGATAGCCCACCAGTTGCCAGCCGCTGGCCGACCTGCCCAGAGTTCGTTGACCTTGCTCATACCCGTGGGGTCGTCATAGAGCGCCTGGTTACGCCAGAACCACCAGCCAGAGATGAGGGCCGCCACGCCCAGGACGGTGATGATACCCCGCAAAAAGGCGCGCCAGTTAGGAGTGTGGGAGTGTGGGAGTACGGGAGTGTGGGTACGGGGGGGCCGTGCAGCGATCAGATAAGCCAATACGATGAGCGCCAGCAGGGCCAGCAGATGGAACTTGGTGAGGAGCGCCAGGCCGTAGAGGACGCCCAACGTCACATCGGTGCGCACACTGGGGCCATCCCGCACCAGCCGGACGCATACCCAAAGCACGGCGGCGCCACACAGCGCCGCCGGGACGTCGTTGTTGATCGCGCCGCTCAGGTAGATGAACTGCGGGTTGAAGGCGACCAGTGCGGCCCCGCCTACGGCCAACGCGGGCTGATCCGGGAAGATCTCACGCCCGATATGGTAGGTCAGCCAGACGACGCCCGCACCAATGAGCACCGTCATCCAGCGCACTATGTAAACCGCCAGGGCGGCGTCGTGGAAGGGGAATCGCTCATCATCGCCGTGGAGGTACTGGTTCTTGTTGTCGTCGCTCACCTCCCAGTAGCGGTAGGCCCAGTAGGGGTTGATGGGCGGCTCGTAGTAGACCTCCTGGGCGACGGGTACCCACCAACTGGCCAGCGCGCCCAGGGTGTAGTAGAGTGGCGGGTGATGGCTCTGGGCACGGGGGGCATCGGGCCGCTGCATGGGCAGGCTGTGGTAGACGATGAGGTGCCGCACGTAGCGGAAGTGACGCAGTTCGTCGGTGGGCTCGTAGAGGGGGGAGGCCAGGCTGTAGGCGATGGCCAGCGCCAGGTAGATGATTAGGAGAATGAACAATGAACAATGATCAATGAACAATGACCAATGACCAATGAACAATGACCAATGACGGATGACGAACGGCGAATGACGGCGGCGGGACGCACTCACGGCGCGACCACCTCCAGGCGGGTGGCGGTGGCGTTTGTCATTCGCAATTTTGCCCCGGCCCAGCCGACCAGTAACCATGCCAGCACTGTGATAGCCGCACCGATGATCAGCGAGATGGGTAAGAAAGAAAACGTAACCTGGTGTGTTCCCGCAGGCACACAGACAGCGCGCAACGTGTAATAGGCGCGTACCATTGGCACGCGCTCCCCATCCACGAAGACGCGCCATCCCGGGTATGCCACCTCGCTGAGGACCAGAACGCCATCCGCAGCGGCCTTGACGTCCAGCGCGATGGCGTTATTTCCACGCCGCGTGACCTGCACGTCTTCTTGTGCAGTCGTCAGACTGAGGGAGCAAGGGAGTGCTTGCTCGACCAGGGCTACCTGCCGGGGATCAAAGGCTGGATCGTTCAGCCGTGCCAGCAACGCATCTTCGGTCTCCTGCACCTCGACCTGATGCACGAGCCATGCCCGGGGAAACGCCCCCGGACGTTCATAGACCCAGACCCCGCCCCGCTCCCCCACCAGCCGCGGCGATGCCGGCTCATCGGGAAAGCTCATCTCATGCTCGATGACAAGGTAGCGTGTGTGGAGTAGATCGTACGCCCGCGCCCGAGGGTCTGCAACATAGGAGGTGAACTGGTCGTACCGCCCAATCCCCATCGGATCATAGGAAAAGACGCTTTCCAATCCCAGCGGCATCCCCAGGTTTTGCTCGAAGATGCTCAGGCCCCAGGGCAGGATGCGCCCTTCTGTGCTGCTCACAGAGTCTGTCACATTTTTCCAGAAGCCGCTCTCCGGCACCGGCACTGCCTGGAGCAAAGGGCGGCCAAAGCTCCACAGGTCCAGCAGCACCAGCCCTATTGCCAGCACGGCTCCCTGCGCGCCCGTGAACCGCCCTTTCCGCCACCCCGCAAGCAATGCCGCCGCCAGCAAGAAGAACAACAGGAACAGTGACGTATAGTTGGCAACATGCCAAAGACGGCCTACCTCCGGGTTGCTGTCCCGTTGCAGCGTGAACAGGATTAAGCCCGTCAGAACAACTAGCGCGGCGACCGTGCCCACAATCCACCCGGCGGTCCCCCAGTGCCCGCTCTGGAGCGCCTCTGCGGGTCGGTCTTCCATCCAGGTGATGAGCAGCCCTCCCAAGGTGGCCACGGCGAAGGTGAACAGGAAGCCGGCGCGCGCCGGAGCCCGAGCCGCGCTGAACAGGGGGATCAGCGTATAGGCCAGCCGGTGAGCGATGCCGAACCGCCCCAGCGCGAGCAGCAGCCCGGCCCCTGCCAACGCAAGCAACCATGGTCTGAGACGATGCGGCAGGCGAACTCCCGCCATCAGCGCCAGGATCAGGGGCAGGACGCCCACGTAGAAAATCAACTCCACATAGATGCCATCGCCCCAGTAGCCTGTAGTAACCAGGTCTCCGAAGAAGTTGGGGACCAGCAGCGTGAGCCAGTAACTCGGCGGCCAGGAGTAACGGGAGGCAAACACATATCCGGCATCCTGCCGCGTAGAAAGGCTCAAGAACTGAAACGTGGGGACAAGTTGCACGGCGGCCAGCGCGAATCCCACCGCGCTCATCCCGACAACCGGGAGCAGTGCCTTGACAAAGTCGAGAAACCGGGTTTTTCGCGAGAAACCTGGTTTCTGGCCATCCGCCCAGGCCGTGTAGAGCGCATAGGTGGACAGCACCACGCCCACGTAAAAGAAAGTTGCCGTATGTCCAGCCAGCAGCGAGAATCCCACGGGCACGCCGCTCAGGACGGCCCACGGCCAGTGTCGCCGCGTCATCACCCGGCGGCAGGCCCACAGCACCCAGGGCAGCCACGCCTGGGTCATCACCACGTCGCTCTGCCCCGCCGAAACCCTGACGAGAAAATAGCCGCTGAAGGCGAACACCACCGCTCCAAACCAGGCCCCGCGCTGGCTGGCCCCCTCGCTGCGCAGCCAAGCATACATCCCACATCCCATCAGCCAGAGGTGTAGCACGAACAGCAGACCCACCACCCGCGTCGGGGGCAACACGCCGATGAGCCACACCGGCGGGTAAAAGATCGCGGGTTGGGGATTGGCGAAGAATGGCATGCCTGAAGCGACGTATGGGTTCCACAGTGGCAACTCTCCTCGTCCCAGGCTATTGAGCGCGAACTGCCACCAGGGGAGCATCGCGAAGCTGAAGTCGCTACCACCGATCTCTCCCCCCATATACTGCCCAGGCGGAGGCCAAACCAGGTCCGCCAGCGGCAGGAGCACCAGGGCGAGCATCCCCAGGGATACGCCTAAACCCTCTTTGTGTTCGGATGCCCATTGACAGGCGCGTCGCAACAGCGTTGGCATTTGTTATCTCTCCACCACGACCGGCCTCAACCACAGCCGGTCTCCCCGCGGCTGACCGGCTTGCGTGATCCGCAACCGTGTTCCGTCCGAGGGCGTGTACAACCCTATCGTCAGCGGATATTCCCCCTCCGCCAGGTCGCCGGGCAGTGTCAAGTGATGAGTTTGCACAAAGACGTCACCCGCACGCAGACTGGCCGAGGTGAGCGGGAGGCGATCCTGCTGCGTTACCATCGCGCCATCGGCGTTCAGTACATGCGTAAATTGCGATAGCCGTGGCGGCAGGCTGCCGGTGACGTGCCAGTAAGTTACCAGGTCGAACGAGGCACCTGGCTTGAGGGATGAGACCGGCAGTGTGTATCCCAGGAACTCAACCTCGTCCTGCTCGTCCTGAAAAGTGATCGGTACCCGTGCCGGCTGATCCGCCTCACCCGTTTCCGGCGCCCACGTGACCACCGAGCCGACGGCAACTTCAGCCAGACGTTGATCTAACACCGTGTGGACACGGCTCTGCGCGGTCACCCGATCACTGCGGACGATGATGCCAAGCCCGTCGGGGAGGAAATCTAAATCTGAACCCGCAGCGGCTATAATCTGAGAATAAGCCGGAACGTGGTTGAGTGCATCCACGTCGGCCACGTCGGGAAAAGCATACCGGGCCGAGCCGTCAATGAAGACCATCATATCGGCACAGTTGTAATATCGCAGCGAGAGATCAGGCCGATGCAACAGGTAGCGCATATGCTGCCACGCTGGTTTCCACCACGGATCGCGTTCGTCTATCAGATGATCGGGCACGCAGATCGCCACCGGCGATGTGTCGGCATCGTCCTGCAGCCGATCGGCCACGGCTTTCAATCCCGATTGATGCCAGAACCGCACGGTATCAATGCCCGGCCAAACCTTGAAGTAATCGTGCGCGGTCCACGCCAGGTTGCCAATAAAAAGCAGACCCAGGGCAGAGTAGGTCCAGAAACCGGGTTTTTTCCGAAAAACCTGGTTTCTCCACTCCAGCAGCGCCGCGATTGCAATGCCGGGAATGGCGAACAGGACAACCTGGATGCCAAGCGTGCGGGTGTAATTGGGCGCGGGTTGGCTGAGCATGCCGGGCACAAGGGATATAAAGAACCACAGGACGACGAAAGCATATTCAGGCTGGCGCCATCGCCACAGTGCAATGAGCAGTCCGACCGCCAGCAGCAGCGCGCCGACCGGCTCGAAGACTGGACGACCGGGGACATCGTAGTACGGCAGCGGATCACCGACGAAGGCGAACATGCCGAGAGTGTTGAGCGAGGTTTCAATCACCGGTGCGAGACTGCCCTGGCGGAGTTCGACCAGCGGCCGATTTATATCGAAGAAGCCTAGTTGATCGGCGGCCGGGTTCTGGACGAGATACAGGAACAGTGGCAGCACGACGATGGCAGCCATCACCAGCGTGATGGCGATCCCTCCCCACCAGCGCCGCCATTCCGGCCGATCCACGAACGGCACATACACGCCGAACGCAACGAAGATCGCCGGCAGAATGCGCGCCGCGGTGTAGGCATTGATCGCCAATCCGAGCCACAGCCCGCTCAAAGCCCACAACATCAGTGCGCGTCGCCGCCGCCGTGAACAGGCGGCGCTGGCATCCGACCATGCGCGCCAGAAGCAATAGGCCGCCAGTGCTGCCAGCGGCACCTCCATGACCACGTGCAACACGATCCGACCGAACTCCACGGTCCAAAAAACGATCGCAAAACCGGCTAGTGCGGTCAGGGCGACGACCGGACCAAACAACCGCCGAGTCAGGGCCCAGATCACGCACATGCTAATCATGCTCAAGAAAATCGCTGGCAGACGCATCGCGAAGACGGTATTACCAAAGACCCGAATAAACGGCGCAGCGAAGTAATAGTACAGTGCTTCGGCACCGGTATCCTCAGGGAAGAAGATTGCCAGACGGCCACCAGCGACGCTTTCGGCGATCTTGATGTCAACGACCTCGTCGTTGTGCAAGCCGGGCGGGACGCGCGTCAGGTCAATTGTGCGCAGCAGGAAAGCGAGCAGCAGCAACGCGACGACGACAAAAGGTTCACGTTTTGTCATCCTCACCCTGTCCTGGTGAAAGCAGTCACAGCGTCGGCCACCGTCACCACCTCCTCCTCACGCAACTCAGGATAGAGAGGCAGTGAAAGGACCTCCCGTGCAGCGGCTTCGGTGGCTGGTAAGGAACCGGCCTTCTGGCCCAAATCCCGATAGGCTGGCTGGAGATGCACCGGCACGGGGTAATGAATCAGGCTGCCGATGCCCTTCTGGCGCAGAAAGGCCTGCAGTTCGTCCCGACGGGGATGGCGCACGACATAGAGATGATACACGTGCGTCGCATACTCCGGCTCGCGGGGTGTGACGATGCCACTTCCTGCCAGCCGCTCATTGTAGAGGCATGCCAGCAGCCGTCTCCTATCATTCCATCCATCCAGGTGACGCAACTTGACGCGCAGAATGGCAGCCTGCAACTCGTCCAGGCGGCTGTTCAGCCCTTTCAGGCTACTGACATATCGCTCTCGCCAGCCGTATTGTCTCAGCAGCCGTACTTGCCCTGCCAGTCCCTGGTCATTCGTGATAACGATCCCCCCGTCGCCGCATGCCCCCAGGTTCTTGGTTGGGTAGAAACTGAAGGTGGCCAGGTGGCCCCAGGAGCCGACTGGCCGGCCCCGGTACCCCGCACCGTGCGCCTGGGCGCAGTCCTCGACCACAAACAGGTTGTGCTGATGGGCAATCTCCATGATAGGGCCAAGATCGGCAGGACAGCCATAAAGATGCACGGGGATGACTGCCCGCGTGCGGGGTGTGATGACCGCTTCCAACCGATCCGGGTCGAGCGTATAGCACATGGGGTCAATGTCCACCAGCACTGGCCTGGCACCGGCCAGTTCGATGGCGGCCACGGTCGCGGTGGCGGTGTGGGACACAGTGATGACCTCGTCGCCAGGGCCTACACCGCAAGCGGCCAACGCCAGGTGGAGCGCAGCAGTGCCGGAGCCCACTCCGACTGCGTGGGCAACGCCGCAGCGGGAAGCGAACTCACTCTCGAAGGCCGCCACCTGCTCACCCAGGATATACCAGCCACCCTCGAGCACGCGGGCCACCGCCGCGTCAACCTCGCCCTTGATACTGGCGTACTGCCTCTTCAAATCAACTGGCTGGATCATTTGCCATTTGCCCTTGGTCATTGGTCATTGGTCATTGGTCATTGGTCATTGACTCACCAGTAATGCTCTCGGTATCGGTGGTAGAAGGCAACGGTGCGTTCCAGCCCCTCCCGCAGCGGCACGGTCGGCAGCCAGCCCAGTTGAGTACGGATTTTGGCATAGTCACCGTGGTAATCACCGATGTCAATGCGTTTCCGGTCGGCGGGAAAGGGAACGATGCGATAACTGCCGCCGCCGTTGATCTCAATGAGCAACTCCGCCAGGTCGAGCAGGTTGATGGGCACGTCGCCTCCCAGGTTGTAGACCTGCCCCTCGGCAGCGGGGTCGGCGGCGGCCAGTAGTAGCGCCTCGACCACGTCGTCCACATAGTTAAAATCGCGCAACTGCCGCCCGTCGCCGAAGATCTGCAACTCCTGGCCCTCGACGACCTGGCGCAGCCACCAGCCAATGAAGGTCTGGCGGGCATCCTTGACCCGCATACGCGGCCCGTAGGTGTTGGTCATCCGCAAACTCACCGTCCGCAGGCCGTGCACGCGGTGGTAGACGATGTGGTACCACTCCCCGGCCAGTTTGTTGACGCCGTTGATGTCGGCAGGCTCAAGAGGATGCTGCTCATCCACAGGCAGGTACTGCGGGCGGCCGTAAATCTGGCGCGTGCCAGCGTAGACGATCTTGACGCCGGGATTATGTTTGCGGCAGGCTTCCAGGATGGAGAGTTGAGCCCGGCAGTTGATCTCCAGGTCGGTGTAGGGGTCGCGCATGCTGTCCAGGTGACTCACCTGCCCGGCCAGGTTGAAGATGATATCCTGGCTACGCACCAGGTAATCCATCCCGTGCTCATCCCGTACGTCGGCGATGTTGACCCGCACCTGCTTCTCGACGCCCGTGATGTTGAATAGATTGCCGCCGTAGTCGGGGATCAGAGAATCCACCAGCAGCACCTCGGCTCCCAGTTCGACCAGCCGTCGGGCCAGGTTGCTCCCGATGAAACCCAGGCCACCGGTGATCAGCGTACGTTTACCGGAGAATGTGGCAGCCATGTCGGTCATCGTTCACCCTCACATCATTTGCCTTGGTCATTGTTCATTGTTCATTGTTCATTGGTCATTAGTCATTGTTCAGATGCTCTTTGCGCACCACCAGTTTCCACCATAGGACACCCAGATGCCGGGCGGTACGGCAAAGCCGCCGCCAATTGAAGAATTGGGAGACACCGTATTGACGATGATAATGGTGCACCGGCACCTCGGCGAAGACGTATCCGGCATCCTGAAACTTCTTCACCATCTCCAGGCAGATGGTGCCTGTGTCGCTCTCCAGTTCGACCTCGTCGAAGATGGAGCGCCGGATGAGCCGGAAGTCGCAGTCCACGTCCCGGAGTTTGAAGCCGAAGGCCAGCCGAACGAAATTGTGGTACAGCCAGCCGATGACGCGCCGGCTGATGGGGTCGTGGCGCGTGATTTTGTAGCCGTTGACCACGTCCACGTTGTCGTCCAGGGCGGCCACGAGCGCGGTCAGTTCGCGAGGGTCGTATTGGGCGTCGCCGTCGGTGTAGAAAATCCACTCTTTGGTTGCGGCGGCGAAACCGGTGCGCAGTGCCGCGCCGTAGCCCCGATTCTGCGGGTGATGAATCACGCGCAGTTCGGGATAGCGGCTGGCCACTTCCTCCAGTACCTCTGCGGTGTAGTCGCTGCTGCCATCGTTGACGACAACGATCTCGTAATCATCGGCGACTCGACGCAGGGTCAATAGCGCGGTCAGCACCATGCTGGGGATGGTACCGCCGTCGTTGTAGGCGGGAAAAAAGGCGGTGATACTGCGAGGGCATGTCATAACTCCACCTCCCGGCTACGTATTGATCCCAATGCCGCAGTAAACTGGCGGTATACGGCAAAAATAAGGACCGCCTCTGTCAGACCTGGCGAACGGCCGGGCTTTGCACCACACCAGTAGGCAGCCCCACGCTTAAGCGGATTATACACTGATCGGCCCCTCTTGTCACGTTCACCTGTGAGTTTCAACTACACACTACACAAGGAAAAACGGGGCCCAGCCCAGCAGAGCCCCGTATTTCCCCTTTTGTCCCTGACGGGTTAGTAGGTGTCGCAGCCTTCGTCCACGAAGAAATAGTCGTAGCCAATCTGTGTGGGCGTTATTTCCCAGTCCCCTCCGATGATTCCAACCCGTCTCAGAGATGGGATCTCTGCATCGGAGAAAGTATACACTTCTTGACCGTTTATGAACAGTTTAACCTTTTGGTTTGTGACTCTTACCCTCAGCGTATTTGGAGTGAAACCCGAGTTAGCAGGGTGCCGGTGCCCGCCGGTATAGGCCACTATGGCCGTGCGTGTTTCATTCTTCCAGGGATGATTTGGCCCCGGGTATTGGTAACCTGTCCGCTTGATGATGGCCCAGTCGCCGAGGTCGTTGACCTCGAGCGAATAGACGGTGCTCATATCGTCGCTTGCCGCAAAGACCAATCCCCAGAAGGACCAGTACGGATCCCACTCCTCAAAACGTCCTTTTAGTTGAATGCAGGTCTCGGAGGTGGGGCGTTCGATCCCTGGAGCGAACGAAATGGGATAGATGTGGCGTGTGTCACCGTGTTCGCCACCGGACGCTCGACAATCCAGAGGAATGTTGACGTGGTACCGCCCTCCTTCATAGTACAGACTGTATTTGTAATCGAGGTGCTGCCGGGCATCGTCACAGTCGCTCAGACAGCACTTCGCTGTGTGGGTGGTCCAGCCGCTGCTGGGGTCGCCAAAACTGTCGTGGTAGTCAATGTTGAGCGTGACCGACTTGACGTCACTCCACGGCCCCTGGCCCCAGTGGTCGTCGTCGTCGGCACGCACGCGGTAATAGAAAGTGCCATGCATTGAGCCTTTCTGGATGAATTGGGAGGTCGCCGTAGTCGTAAACACCTGTGTGACGTTGTTAAAGTTGGCGTCCGTTGCCTCCTGAAGCACGTACCGGTCAATAGGAATGGAGACGGCCGACCAACTGACGGTGTAAGCGTTGTTCGCGTCTGGCTCAGGGATGTCGTTCAGGACAGGTCTAGGTGGGTAGTTGCGGAAGATGATGGGAAAGTAGAAATCGAAATGGGTCTTCGCTGTAGCAGGAGCCGAGGCCAGCACGAGCGTTCCCGTGCCTGTGATTTCCGCCGTGTTGGTAAAGCGAGTGTTTTCGCTCAGCGTAGACTCGATCTGGGCAGCCAGGGTGACGGTAGCCGCTCCCGATGGGTCCAGCGAGCCAGTCCACGTGATGACGTCGCCCGCCGCGCCAAAGCCACCCGTGGTCGCGTCGAGACTGCCAGCCACATAACTCACCTCTGACGGCAAGGCGTCGGTCATCCAGGCCGTCTCCACGGTGGCATCGCCCGTGTTGACGATGTGCACAGTGTAGGTCAGATGCTCACCAGGACGGGCCCAGGAAGGATAGACAGATTTTGAGGCTTCCAGGTGACCATACGGCCGCTGAACGTAGGTCCCCACCGACCGCGTGAACGATTGCAGGGGAGCGACGATCTCGACAGTGTTGGTGATCCAGCCATCGTAAGGAAGGTCGGGGGAGATCTGAGCGCGGAAACTCACTTCGTCGTAGGTAAGGCCACCCAGTGTGTGAGACCAAGTGATGACGCCATTCTCAAAGCCGGCGCTGCCGGTCAAGGCGTTCAGGCTACCGGAGACATAGATCAACTCAGTCGGCAGTGTGTCAATGAACCGGGCATCGGGCACCGAGTCCGTATCGTCATTGGTGACCCGTATGGTGTAGGTCAGCACATCGCCTGGATCAGCCTCGCCCGAGGAGACACTCTTATAGGTACCTGTGTTGTCCAGATTGCCCACCTCAACCACCACTGTCGTGGTCGCCGAATCCTCAACCAGTTCACCAGTGCCGGTGACCTGGGCCGTGTTGACGACGTTGGCGTAGGTGATCTCGGAGGAGATTTGAGCACTGAAACTGATAACAGCAGTGTAATTGTAGCCATACATTTCGGCAGTCCAAGTGATAACATTGTCCTCGACACCAAAACTGCCAAACGTAGCACCCAGGCTATCAGTGATGCAGGTCAGTTCGACCGGCAATGTGTCGGTGAGCCAGGCATCCGTTGTGGTGTCTCCGGTGTTCCGGACGGTGATGGTGTAGGTCAATGTATCACCCGGCGCTGCCAGGGCCGTGTTCACCTCTTTATCCACCGCCAGGCCATCTGCCGCGACCTCCACCGCCGGCTGGGCCAGGGCCTGAAAGTGGGAGAGCAGCAACGATAGACCAGTCGCCAACAGCAGCGCCGAGGCTCCTGCCAGCAACGCCCACGCCAGACGTCTCATCGAAGTTTTATTGACCTTCATATTACCCCCCTTTCGCCAGGTCAGGGTGCGCCAAGGCAATACCTGACCCGAACTCTGCAAGATATGCTCCGGGCCGGGCGAGGCCGGCTGGAACACAACAGATTCTACTATGGAGCACTGCTTTTGTCAACGCTATCCATATTGCACTGCCATCTATCGTAGCAACAACCGATTGCCGAGGCCCGGCGCATCAGCCTGAAACGCGGTGCTGGATGCTGGATACTGGATGTCTACGGTCTGCCCTCGACAGCCGAAAGTAAAACGCGGTCGGCGACGGGTTGGCCTGCAGAATCCAGGACGGCCCAACGCTCGCCGGTCAGCGGGTCATAGAGACCAAGTTCGAGGGAGTAGGGTCCAGCGGGTGCATCGCGCGGGGGGGCGAGGCGATGGGCCTGGATAAAGCGGTCGCCGGCCCGAAGCGTGAGCGGGTCCACCCACAGGCCGTCGTCGCCGGCGAGGGACGTCCCGTCGGCGGCCAGGAGATGGGCGAAGACGGCCAGCCGTGGCCCGGAGTAGACGCCCGGCGGAGGTGGGTTGGCGACGATGGGAATAGGGGGCAGGTCAAGCGGCGCGGCGACGAGCCAGGTGGTGAGCAGAACCGCTCCCTGACCAGGAGCCGGGGACTCCTCGTTCATCCAGCGGGCTTCGATCAATTCCAGGCCGTTGGCGAAGCGGGCGAGCGAATTGCGAATTGCGAATTGCGGATTGCGAATTGCGAAAAGCGTGAGGTGGGGTGAGATGGCCTCCGGCGGACCGGCGTTCGCCTCCAGGAGGTCGTCAATTGGCGGGGCTGGGCGGGGGAAGGAGGTAAGCAGCACTTGCGAATGGCGAATGGCGAATTGTGAATCGTGAATGGCGGACTGTGGCTCGGCAACCCAGACCAGGGCATGCTCGGGGTTGAACAGCCGCACGGCGACGTCATCGCGCCGGGTGTCCACTTCCAACGCCAGGCGATCCCAGGGCCCCAAGAGGGTGCTGGAGATAGCGACAGCGGAGATTTCGGGGCGGGCGTCCAGGCAACGGGCAGCCTCGCGATAATCGGCGCGGTAGAGGAAGCGCACCATGCTATGCTGCGGCCAGACGACGAAGTAGTCGCGAAGATCGCGGATGACGTTGGTGGTCAAGAAAATGACAAGAAAAATGACCAATGACCAATGACCAATGACCAAAAGCGAATGGCGAGTGACGAATGGCGAATTGCGAATGGCGAATTGCGAATTGCGGGTGACGAGACAGCGGTAGGCTTCGACGAGGGCCAGGGCAGGGAGGATGTAGGCGACGGGCTGAGCCAGAATGGTGTGGCCCAGGCTGGCGGGCGGGGTGCTGACGAAGGCGGGAAGCAGTCCCAATGCCAACCACAGGGGCAGGAAGAAGTAGCGCGGCTGCCTCCAGCGGTACAGGCACAGCGCGACGCCGGCCCACAGCAGCGCTCCGCCGAGGAGATTGAACACCGGGCGACCGGGGACATTGTACAGCCATTCGGGGTCACCGGTGGCGTGGAACATCCCCAGCGTCGTCCACGTGTTCTCCAGCAGCGGGCGGGGGTTGCCGGCCCGTAGTTCCTGCAGCGGCACGGCCAGTTCGGCCAGGCGGGCGTCGGCCCCGATGCCCTGCGCTCCAGCCTCGCTGCGCCCCCGGGCGATAGCGACACCCAGCGGCGCCGCCAGCACGGCCGTAATCACCAGCGCCAGGAGGAAACCGCGCCAGTAGCACCGGCCTGAAGAGCCGGTGCTGGGATGGCTCTCGGAACTGGCGTCAACGTGGCCCAGCACCATCTGTTTACGGCGGTGCGAGGTGCTGGGATGGCCACGGTGAAACAGCGCCAGGTAGGCGGCGAACAGGATGAGCAGCACCGGCAGCAGGCGGGCGGCGGGGTAGGTGTAGAGAGATATGCCCACAATGAGGCCCAGAAGGGTTGAATGACCAATGACCAGTGGCCAATGACCAATGACCAATGACCAATGACCAATGGCCAATGACCAATGACCAATGACCAATGACCAATGACCAATTTGAGATTTGTCCATAAGGGAACGCCAGAACAGGTAGAAGGCTGCCAGGGCGAGGGGGGGCAGGCTGATGTGGCGGATCGCCGTGCGGCTGTACATCAGTGACCAGAAGGAGGTGCTCAGCATCAGCGAGGCGATAGCGGCAGTCGTACGCCCAAAAAGGCGGCGGGTCAGGCTGTATGTCAGGGCGACGGTGAGGGTACCGCAGGCGACGGAGAGCAGGTGTCCGCTCAGCACGTTGAAGCCCAGCACGGCGTGCACGCCAGCGTGCAGGTAGTGATAGAGCGGCTCGTGGCCGGAGGCCCCGGTAAAATACAGGGGGAAGCGGCCCGCCAACAGTTCGCCGGAGAGGGCGTGGATGTTGATCAGTTCGTCGTCACGCCAGCCGGGAGGGACATCCTCCAGGCAACAGAGGCGCAGGCCCCAGGTGAGCAGGAGCAGGGTAATGACCAATGACCAATGACCAACGACCAATTTAGGATTGGGGATTTGGGATTTGGTCATTGGCTTGTGACCTCTACCGGCCTGAGCAGAACACGATCGCCTTTTGCCTCACCGCCGGCGTATACCTGCAAGCGTCGCAGGTCGGGCATGGTATATAGACCAATCTCGACGTCGTAGCGACCAGGGGGAAGACCGGGTTCTATCGTGAGATGATGCACCTGCGCGAAAGCATCACCTGGCCTCCAGTTCCACGCCGGGGCGTCAAGCCTATCTTCTTGTGCCACGACCTTGTTGTCGCCATTCAACACGTGGACAAAAATGACCGCGTCGTATCCGTATAACTCTGGGGGCACAGCACCAAGAGCCTCCGTGCTGAGAACGCGCCATAACGTTACCAGGCAAATGGTATCGCCTGCGACGATGGTGGGAGGCTCCAGGCTATAGCCGACCAATTGCACACTGTGCCCGAAGTCTACGGGCAGTACCAGGTGTTCATCTGTCCCGACCGCCGTATCTCCGCAGAACTGGTGTACTGCATCCAGCGTGCTCGCCGGTTCCCAATCGAAGACGTCGAAGAAATTCTCGCTGCCTTCGACTGGCACACGTGCGCTATGATAGGCATCCAGTCCTCCGCTTAATAAGCGGTCAAGGGGTGAGCGTGACAGCACAACGAGGCGCGCGGAGGGGGAGGCTGGGAACACGAGGGCTCCCCGCCCGTCAAACCAGCGAATGTCCAGATTGTGTCGTGTGGGCATGACTTCAGCGACGTATGGGTCGTGCGGAAGGTTGGGGAAAGGGGAAGAGAATACAATAGGGCGATCTACATAGGTGGTATCGAGGTAGCGGATTGCCTGGAATAGGTCGCTGAAATATGCTGCCTGAGTCTCTGGTGAACTAGCCCAGCGCACAAAGTAGTCGTGATAGGTAATCAGTCCGCTGCTGGTCACCACGAGCACGAGTCCCACAAGTATAGCGGGCATGGCCGACAGTCTGAAGCGACGGGTCAACCAACCGATGACCTCGGCAAATATGAGGGCGGGGACAACGTATGTGGCTGGCTGAGCGACGATGCTGCGCAACGAAGCACTGTGAACACCAGTCAGCATCGAAGGCGCAATCCCGGTGACGAGCCAGAGCAGCGTAAAAGCATAGGCGGGCTTGCGCCAGCGCCACAGGCACATCAAAATCCCGCTGCAGAACAGCAGTCCGGTGACCGGATCAAAGATTGGGCGCCCGGGTAGATTGTAGGTGACGAAGGGATCGCCTTTGAAGGTGAACATGGCGAGCACGTCGCGTATACACACGAGAAGCGGACCAAATGAGCCCCTCGTCAGTGCTTCCAACGGTGTGGCGAGTCTGCCGGCGCGGTCCCAGGCGGCCGGATGTGTGAGCAGTGGCAGAGAGAGCAGGGCGGCTATTGTCAGCGTGAGCGCCACCTTCCACCAGTTTCGCTTGAATAAGTCTGGATGCACCAAGACCAGATAGAGGCTGAATAGCGGGAATAAGACCCACGTGATGCGCGAAGCCTCATAAGCGTAGATGGACGCGGTTACACACAGGGTGAAAAAGCCCCAGTACGCCATGGCACGCCATTGGCCACCAGATTCCCGGCGACCCAGACCCGCCCCCAGCCAGAAGAAGATGTTCGCCAGCGTAGCCAGGCTGGCGATTGGCTCGACCTGCACAGCAAAACGGCTCGTCGAGACGGGCCAATATGAGACAGCCAGCCAGGCCGCTGCGCCGAGCGCGACTCCTGTTCCGAGTGCTATGCGTGCCCACAGGAAGGTGAGAAACACCAGGATCACACCGAACAATGCCGACGTGGCACGCACCGCAAGGTAACTGGGACCTATCACCGACATCATTATCGCGCTGGCATAGTGCATGAAAGGCTCATCCTGATAGCCATACGTGGCTACGTATAATGGTCGCGCACCGCGATACACCGCGATGGCATCGCGGCTGAAGTCCGCCTCGTCGTGTGTCAGGCCAGGCGGGATGGAGTCCAGGCGATAGAGACGCAGGAAAGCAGCCAGCAGAAGGATGAGGGCGAGCAATCCCCACTCCCACCAGGGGGAAATGACCAATGACCGGTGACCAATGACCAATTTGGGATTTGGGATTTGGGATTTGGTCATTTGCGCGTGACCTCCACCGGCCCCAGGAGAACACGGTCACCCACGACGACGCCGTTTGCCAGGACGGGCAGTCGGGTCAGATCGGCGCGCCGGTACGCGCCGACTTCGAGCGCGACCGGCCCTGGAGGAAGGTCGGGCGGCAGCGTGAAGCGGTGCAGTTGCGCGATCACGTCCCCTGCCTGCCAGTCCCAGGCCGGCGCATCGAGCCGATCCTCCTGGGCGACGACGGTGCCCGCCGCGTCCAGCGCGTGGGTGAACAGCACCAGTTCCGCATTGACGCCGGACGAGTCCCGAAGTCGCAACGATCGCGGGTCGGTCACCTGCCAGAGGGTGACCAGTTCGACGGTCCCGCCTGGCGCGACCGCCGGAGTGCGCAGATCGTAGCCGATGAGTCGCAAAGCGTAGCCGAATTCCACCGGCAGCGCCAGATCCAACAGTGCGCCCTGTGCCCGTTCCTGCAGGGCAGCCAGCGCGACCTGCGGCTCCCAGTCGTAGACGACGAAGAAGGGGTCCAGATCGTCAGGGCGCAACGTCACGCGCTCCCGGAGGCGGAGACCAGGCAGGTCAGCGAAGTATGAGTGGAGGGACGCGCTGGAAGGAGCAATCAGCCGGGCGGCTGGCTCCGGTGGGAGGAGAAGCGCCCGGCGAGCATCGAACCAGCGCAGCGAAAGGCTTCGCCGTGAGCGCTCAGCCGAACGGTCACGCCGGTGCAGGCTCATCTCGAAGACGTAGGGGGCGTGCGGCGCGTTCGGGTAGACGGTTGAAAGCGCCACGACCCCGCCCCCCGGTAGGGCATCCAGGTATCTCGCGGTTTCGACGAGCGTGCATTGATAGGCGGCCCGCACGTCTGGCGACTCGCCCCACGTGGTGAAGTAATCGCGGGCGGAGATCGCGCCGGTGACGAGGATCAGCCCGGCAAATCCCAGCCCGACGGCCCAGGCAGCCCGCGGGCCCCAGCGCGCCGCCACCCATCGTGCACCCGCCACGACGGCCAGTGCCGGGAAGAGGAACACGACCGGCAGCGCCGCGATACTGCGGGTGGTGCTGGCGGTCGCGCCGGTGACAAGCGAGGGGGAGATGCCGACGAGAAACCACGTCAAGGAGAAAGCGCAGGCCGGTTCACGCCAGCGCGCCAGGCATAGCCCCACGCCGGCCAGGAACAGCACGCCGGTCAGCGGGTCGAAGATCGGGCGACCGGGGATGGTGTAGGCGAGGAAATCATCGCCCCTTCCGGGAATGAGGAACCCTGCCATGCCGCTCCAAACCCGCTTCAGGATGGCGGAAACGTCCCCGGTCATCAGCACCTGCAAGGGGGCGTCCAGCATAGCCAGGCGCTGCTCCGCTCCCGGGTGTGCCCGCAGGTAGGCGAAAAGCGGCGCGGCCAGGAGCAGGCCGATCAGGACGGCGATCAGCGTGGGGAGCCACACGCGGCGGAAAGTCGCCCGGTGGAGGAGCGCCAGGTAAACCAGGAAGACAGGGAAGACGATCCACAGCACGCGAGCCGGGATGTACGTATACAGCGTGGCGCCGATGAGCAGGGCGAATAGCCCCACCTGCCAATTGATTGATCGGTCAGTCGGTTGGTTGGTTGGTTGATAGACCGAGCGCCAGTAAAGGTAGACGGCGGTCGTGAACAAGGCGGGCAGGAGGCCGGAGCGCAGGGCTTGCCGGCTGGTGGATAGCGACCAGAACGAGGCGGCCTGGAAGGCCACGGCCGCCAGCGCCGTGGGGCCGTCGAAGGCCAGTCGCGTCCAGGCGAAGGTGGCGAGCAACGTAACCAGGCCAAAGGGTATGGCAGAGAATCGCAGCACGCGGCCGGTGGGGCCAAGCAACGCCATCAGGCCGGCAACCAGGTAATCGTACAGCGGCTCGCGGCCGTACCCAACCGTCTCGTAGATGGGCCGGGCACCACGCAATATGGCGACGGCGTCGTGACCGTGGCCGGCCTCATCGTGGGTGAAGCCAGGCGGCACGCTATCCAATCGCCACAACCGCAGCACGGCGGCCAGGAAGAGGATAAGAATGACCAATGACCAATGACTAATGACCAATGACGAATGACCAACGGCCGATTTGGGATTTGGGGTTTGGGGTTTGGTCATTACGCTCTGGCCTCCCAGGAGAGCGCGCCAATCATACCCTAACCTGGCGTGGTTGACAAGTGGGGTTTGGAGGCAGGTTGTGCTATAATTGGGAAACTGGTAGATCGGTAGATTGGTAAACTGGGGAGCGCAGTAATCGGTTGACCAAATCATCAACTTGCTGAACGAAATGAAGAATCTCGCAACACGGAGGCGCTATGCAATCCCAAAGACTCTCTTTCGTCAACGTAGGCATTGGTTATTTGTCATTAGTCATTAGTCATTGGTCATTGATCATTGATCATTGGTCATTGGTCATTGATCATTGGTCATTGATCATTGCGCTGCTTTTGACCCTGACCGGCTGTGGCTTCCTGCCGCTGACGCCGACCGCCACCCCGATTTCCCCTCGCCCATCGCCCACACCTCCACCCCCTACCTCGACGCCGACCCTCACACCACAGCCCCAGCCGCTGATCATCACCCTGACCCTCTGGGTGCCAGAGCAGTTCAGTCCCTACGGTGATAGGCCGGGCGCCGACGTCCTCGCGCAGCAGTTGGATGACTTCAGCGCAGCCTACCCCGATATCCAGGTCGAGGTGGTCGCGAAGAAGGCCCACGGGCGAGGCGGGCTGCTTGACTTCCTCCGTACCGCGCGGGACGCAGCCCCCTCGGTCATGCCCGATCTGGTGGTGCTGGACGCGGCCGGTCTGGAGACTGCCGCTGGCTCTGATCTCATCCAGCCGCTCGACGATCTCCTGTCGCCGTCCATAACCACCGATCGCTTCCCCTTCGCCACGGCGCTGGGCGAAGTGGGGGAGCAGACGATGGGCTTCGTCGTCGCTGCCGACATGCAACACCTGGCCTACCGCCCCGCCTTGTTCGAGTCGCCCCCTGTCTCCTGGACACAGGTCATCTCTGCCCCGGCTCCCTTCTTGTTCCCAGCCAGGGGACACGACCGTCAGGTCAACGATGCCACGCTGACCCAGTACCTGGCCACTGGCGGCAAACTGACTGACCCGGACGGCGAACCGTGGCTGGACGAGGAAGCGATGGTAAGCGTGCTCAGTTTCTACAGCACGTGCATCAGCACCACCGTGATCTCGCCGGCGGTCGTTTTGGACATCGCGGACGCAGACCAGGCGTGGGAGCAATTCCAGGCCGGGGAGGGGGGCATGGCCGTGGTGCCGGCCAGCCGCTACTGGTTCGAGGCCGACGAGACCGTCGCCGCTGCGCCGGTACCCACCCACGACGGGCAGCCCTTCAGTATCGCCCGGGGCTGGGCGGTGGCGATGGTCACCGGCGCCCCGGCGCGCCAGTCGCTGGCGATGCTGTTGCTCGATTGGCTCATCGCGCCCGACCACAGCGCGCAGTGGACGTGGGCGGCAGGCTACCTGCCAGGCACGCGCGGCGCGCTGCGACTGTGGGATATATCGGGCGCCGACCGGGCTATACTACGCAGCGTGATGGAGGCTGCTGTCCCCCCACCCCGGCCGGAGGTGATGGCAGCCGTCGGGCCGGCGATGCAGGAGGCGCTGGAGGCGGTGTTGAGGGGACGGGCCACTCCCGAGGAAGCGGCAGCCGCCGCTGTCAAGGCACTGGAGGAGTAGCCGTCAGGCAGTTAGCAAGAGTCGCACTTACTTGCTCGTAGCCCCTGTCCTCGGGGTCGTCTCGCGCGAGCTGCGCCGAGAGTCTGGGAGGTTGATGTTATGCCTGAACTGGATCTGCGTGCTGTCGCCGCCGAGTTACAACAGGCCGCACTGGCCGCCATCGAACCGGGAGCCGCCGTGCGCCAGCACGTCCGCCGCGAGGGAGACACGCTCATCGTCGCCGACCGGCGCTACGATTTGCGCGACTACGAGCGCGTGTTCGTCGTCGGGGGCGGGAAGGCCGCTGTGCCGATGACCGCCGCCATCGCGGACGTCCTGGGCGGGCGGTTGACCGGGGGCGTCGTAGTAACTAAATATGGGCACACTCGCGGCTGGCCAGTTGCAGGTTTCAGGTTTCAAGTTATAGAGGCGGGACATCCGGTGCCCGACGAGAACTCCATACGCGGGGCGCAGGCCGTCGCCGACTGCGTTGCCCGTGCGACGGAGCGCGACCTGGTCTTGTGCCTCATCTCGGGCGGGGGCTCGGCGCTGCTGACGCTGCCTGTGCCAGGCCTGGGCCTGGCCGACCTGCAGGCCCTCACCGGCGCGCTGCTCCGCTCCGGCGCGACGATCCACGAAGTGAACACCGTGCGCAAGCACTGCTCGCGCATCAAGGGCGGCAACCTGGCCCGCCTGGCCGCCCCGGCCACGCTGGTCACTCTCGTCCTCTCCGACGTGGTAGGCAACCCGCTCGACGTCATCGCTTCTGGTCCCACTGTGCCCGACCCGACGACGGTGGCGGACGCGCGGAAGGTGCTGGAGCGGTACGGGATTCGACCCCCCTCAGTCCCCCCTATGAGGGGGGAGGAAGAACCCCTCTCAGTCCCCCCTATGAGGGGGGAGGGAAAAACCCCCTCAGTCCCCCCTATGAGGGGGGAGGAAGAACCCCCCTCTTATCCCCCGGCGGAAGTGTGGGAGTATGGGAGTATGGGGGAGGGGGGGCTTCGGGAGATGCCCAAGCCGGGCGACCCGGCCTTCGAGCGGGTGCAGCACGTCGTCGTCGGCTCCAACCGGCTGGCGGCACTGGCGGCGGTGGAGAAGGCACGTGCGCTGGGGTTCAACGCGCTGCTCCTGAGCACTTACGTCGAGGGAGAGGCGCGGGAGGTGGCGAAGGTGGCGGCGGCGCTGGCGAAGGGGATACGCACCCACGGCGATCCCCTGTCCCCGCCGGCCTGCCTGGTGTGGGGCGGCGAGACGACGGTGACGATACGCGGGGAGGGGAAAGGCGGGCGCAACGAGGAACTGGCGCTCGCGGCGGCGCTGGCGTTGGACGGCTGGCCGGGCGTGCTCGTGATGGCGCTGGCGACCGACGGCACCGACGGCCCCACCGACGCTGCCGGCGCGGTCGTCAGCGGCGAGACGGTGGCCCGCGCCCGGGCGCTGGGGCTCGACCCCCGGGCGGCGCTGGAGGCCAACGACAGTTATCCCTTCTTCGACGCGCTGGGTAAAGCGCCCCCCCTCTCATCCCCCCCGCACTCGCAGGGGGGAGGCTTGATCCGCACCGGCCCAACGGGGACGAATGTGAATGACCTGTTGTTTGTGCTGGTGGAGGAGACAACAACGGATTGACAACAGCGGATTGACAACAACGGATTGGGAAAGGAGCGGATTGGGAAAGGAGCGGAGGGGAAAAGGAAAAGTGCACACCGCCCAGTGCTGCCGGGGCATAAAGTGCCCCGGCTACGGAGCGGCGCCCGATAAATCGGGCTTAGAATCAATACGGTTTAGATAAGCAGTTGGAGTGGAGCCTTTAGGCGGAAAAACCCGGCTGAAGCCTCAACTCCAGATCCTTAACTGAACGGTATTGGGCTTAGAATCGCTTGCTCGTTTGCGTGAAGCGCACTTGCTCAGGGCGATTCATCGCCCGCCGCTCCTTAGCCCGACGACTTCATCGCCGGGCGGCCTGTGGGGTGTGCCACCCCCGTCCGTGGGTTGAGACGATAACGCCGCCTCCAGACGTGGGGTGCGGGTGACACACCCGCTTCGAGCACCCCGCTAATCCGCGCAGAGCCGACAGGAACAATCCGTTTATGTCCCATTCCGTTGTTGTGTCCCCGGCGGCACGCGCACGCCATCTTTTTGCCTCCTCCCCCATTCCGGTGTGCACTAACCGGAGTTGGTCATTATCCCGCCGCGTCGTCGAGGCCGCGCCCGATCTGCTGACCGACGAGGCCGACGGTGCGGCCGGCTCCGGGGTGGAGGAGGGTGTCCAGGTCGGCCAGGTAGTCGTGGCGGCCGGTGAAGGTGGGGAGGTCGGGGGGGAGTTGGAAGGGGGGGGGCGGCCTGGGGAGAGGTAGTCAATGGCTTTGAGTTGGGTGGAGAACTCGAGGGCGGTGACCTGCTCGTCGGCGACGATTTCGACGCGGAGGTCGAGGCCATAGTCGCCTTCAACGCGGCGGCAAATCCACTCGGCGGGGAAGATGGATTCGACGTGTTGGCGCGAAAGGGTCTCCAACACGTGGGCGCGGGAGCGCTTGGGCAATGGCGTTGTCATTTCCTAATCCCTGGTCACGTGCTTCTCAGATCAAAGCTGGGCCTCGCTGCAGACGATGCGCGGGATGAGCACCACTTCCTCGGCCCGGTCGGCAGCGGCGCGGTGGGCTTCCTCCAGGTTGTAGTCGCGGACGATGCGCAGGAGTTGCGCAACCAGGGCCTGACCCGTAATCTTGCTGCGACGCAGGGTGTTGAGTTCACGATGGGCGCGGGCGGTCAAGGGAACGCTGGCGAAGATCTCGGACAGGAGGGCCAGACGCGCTTTTTCCTCCGGGTCCTCTTCGGCCTCGAAGACGAGGCGCAGTTCGGCGAGGGCGTAGTCGCGACCCAAGGCACTGCCTACCCGATGGCGTATCTCGGCCTCGCGGGCGCGGACCTCGGCGTCGAAGTCGGCTTTGACGGCGGCGATGCGCTCATTGATGCCGGACGGCAGGGCCAATGTAGGCTCGTCCTCTTCGCAGCGAATAGCGCGGATGGCCTGCTGAGGATCGGCTGTGCGGTGGCCTTCTTCGTCAACCAGGTAGAGGCGCTGATAGCCCCCGGCCTGGCAGAAAACGAACAGGCCAGGCTCGCCAACCGCCTGACGGGCACTGCGGACGCCGTCGGGCATAGAGGCGATCTCCTGGAAGCGGTCGGGGTCGGTGCGCTGGAGTTGGCGCATGAGTTCTTCCGCTTCCAGCAAGTTGAACACCTCGGCTTCGGGTTCTTCTTCCAGGACGCTCTCGTCGCCGCGATAGATGGCGTACATGGCCTCTTGGTTGATCCGCTCGCTCCTGTGCAGGATAGCGGCGTCCTCGCCGATGGTGCGATGGATCTCGGCAATGCGGCGCTCCAGGCGATGTTCGATGCCCAACTCGTCCTCCAGACCGGCCTCGGGGAGGAAGTTATAGGCGTAGACAGTGGTGTGCTCGGTGCCGATGCGGTCCACGCGGCCGACGCGCTGGATGAGACGGATGGGGTTCCAGTGCAGGTCGTAGTTGATGACGTGGTTGGCGTCCTGAAGGTTGAGGCCCTCGCTGAGGACGTCGGTGGAGACCAAGATGCGCAGTTCCTCGTCGCCGGGGCGGAGTTGGTAGTTGTTGGCTTTGGGGGCAAAGCGTAAGATGATACGGCCACGGTCTTTGGTGTCGCTCTCGACGGCGCGGATGGAACCCAGGTGCTTGAGGTTATCGTAGAGATAGTGGGCGGTGTCGGCGTACTGGGTGAACACAAGGACCTTGCCGTGGAGCAGGTCGCCGGGCAGGGGACGGTGGCTGGAGCGGGTGTGGCCTGTGGTCATCATGGAAATGAGTTGCTGGAGTTTGCTATCCTCCTGGGGACCGATGGGCTCGACCAGGCGGGCCATCTCGTCCAAGAGCATGATGTCGGTATCCAGGGCTGTCTGGAGTTTGGGTGTGTCGAAGTCAATGATCGGGTAGCGGGTGCTGGCGCGCTCCAGGGCCTCGTAGAGGCTGAGTTCATCGTCGAGGTCGGACTTGTATAGAATGTCGGTGGCCTCGTCGCCGGCTGGCACCAGGCCACGATCCAGGGCACCCTGGAAGGCACGTTGCAGGTGTCTGAGACGGTTGACGGTCTGGCGGAAGGCTTCGACGCTGGACTCGAAGCGTTTGAAGAGCATGACGCGCATAAGGCCACGCAGGGCAGCGCCAGCCCGTTGAAGTTCCTGGTATTGGGGCTCGTCCTGGCGTTCGGGCAGTGCGTAGTCGAAGAGGGCGTAGCGGGCGTAGG
>Ga0114918_10001074_pt1 | contig 24236 bp, 17 predicted proteins | sample LantaG_FD_87015 | JGI IMG/M metagenome (GOLD analysis project Ga0114918, IMG submission 87015) | Deep subsurface microbial communities from Baltic Sea to uncover new lineages of life (NeLLi) - Landsort_02402 metaG | ecosystem: Environmental > Aquatic > Marine > Oceanic > Sediment | place...
AGTATTGGTTGGCCAAACGGAAGCAGGCTCTGCAGAGGTGCAACCTGCCGGGGATAACCAACTCAAGGCGACGAATTGTCGTTGGGGTGGCAGTAATACAGTTGCCATCCCATTTTACGAGTTGCAAAGACAATTCAGCGTCTTGCTATGCCTAAAAAAACCTCCTTGCCGAAGGCAAGGCAGTCTCTTAACAGCGAAGTGGATTTGTCCAATTCACGCTGAACCAGTACAACCGCGGGGGCAGGAGTGAAAGTCAAAATGCAAAAGGCAAAATGGGTCCTATGGCAGAGGTGAGATACCTTAGTTTGGATAGAAGAGCCGTAGGGGCGGTAGGGAGAATAGGGAAAAGTTGGCTAAAATTAAAGGGGATAGGCGGTATATTTTGCTTGCATTTTGGGGGTGAATATGTTAGAGAGGTAAGAAGGCACAATGTTACTGGTGAGCAGAACCTATGAAAAAGGATATGTGGCGAGTTGTGGTGTTGATATTGGCAGTTGTAATGCCACTGACCCTTGCTGTCCAAGTTCGTGCCGCCCCGTATGTAGACCCCGCAAATGAGTTCGTAGTGGGTTCTGGTGACGGTTTTGATGACAACGGGTCGGCGGCGGTTTTTGAGGATACCATCGTTTGGACAACGGGGGCTCGCGTTTGGAGGGGTCGTGTGGTTGGGCGGGAACTCCCTGGTCCTGAGTTCACCATTTTGAGCGGGTGTTATGGCCATCCGTCTGCCTGCGGATGTGCTTATTACACAGCAGATATTTTCGGCGACATTGTTGTGTCTCGAGCAGAGTATTATTTTAATATTGACTATGATTGTTTCCCTGTGCCTTATGTAACAGTCAAATATATAGATACTGAGGAAGTAATTTTCTTGGGTGACTACGAAGGGCAAAATCCTCGAGTCTGGGGCAATATTGTTGTGTGGAGCGATTATCATGGCGATAAAAAAATCTCTGGTGCAGACGTTTCTGACCCCTGCAATCCTCAAATTTTCCCCGTAACTCAACAGTCAAGGGGAATTCCCAACATTTTCCAGAATATCGTAGTATTTGCCACGTATCTAAACAATAGTTATGATATTTGGGCTGCCGACATATCGGACCCCTGCAATGTTGTCCAGTTCCCGGTATGTGTCGAGGCTGGTGACCAGCTATACCCTGACATATACAGCGGCGTCGTTGTTTGGACAGACCGCCGCAACAACGGCATTTATGCCGCAGATATTTCGGACCCTTGCAACCCCGACCAGTTTGCCGTGTGCACTGTACCCGCATACCGGGGCGAACCTGCCATATATGGCACTATCGTCGTTTGGACAGATAATCGAAACGGAAACGGCGACATTTACGGTGCTGACATCGCGGACCCCCGCAACATTATAGAGTTCCCAGTGTGTGTCGAGGCTGGTGACCAGAAGCACCCTGCCATATGGGGAGATACTGTCGTCTGGGAAGATGAGCGGAACGGCCAGTGGGACCTTTATCTTTACGGCAACAAGATTCTATCGGGAAACATTCTACGGGAGAAGGAGTTTGCAAAAGACCCTGTGGGCGGTACAGCCAGCGACCCTGTGAACACCGCCACTGGAAACTTCTATCTGCACGAGACAGACTTGGCAATATCAGGACCGGGTGTCGATTTCGAGTTCACACGTGCTTACAATGCTAAGGATTCCTACAATGGTCCCTTTGGTCCTGGATGGACACACAGTTACAACGCCTTTGTTGCCTCTGACCCGTGTTCAGAGATGGTTCTTGTCAAGTGGGGTGATGGCCAAGGCCATTACTATTTGCCTGATTCTAATGACCCCAATTCCTATCACCCGGCCATTGGCGCTGTATATGACAGGTTGAAGAAAAGCCATGATAACAGTTGGACCGTCACACAAAAGAACCTCACGAAATACGAGTTTAACACGGCGGGAAAACTCGTATCCATCGTCGATAAGAACGGCAACGTTGTTTCTCTAACATATGATGCAAATAACTTAGACCTAATAACTGACTCTGTTGGACGCGTTATTGATGTTGTTTGCGACTCAAACGGCCTTGTGCAATCACTGACCGACCCGAACAGCAGGCAGATTGTTTATGGCTATACTGAGGGAAAGCTGACTAGCGTTACTGATGCCCGCGGCAAAACTCAGTACTACACATATGACCCATGCAACGGTATGCTAAAGACAATTACCGATAGAAGGGGAATCGTTGACGTAAACAATATCTACGACCCCAACGGTAGAGTGATTGAACAAGTGAACGGACGTGGAAAGAAGAGCTACTTCGAGTACAACACGCCTTCAGATAATCAGACGACGATAAGGGACCCTCTGGGGCGAGAGACCATTCATACCTATGACCCGTTTTACCGGCTTATCTCAATAACCGACCCCTGCGGAAATACGGTCTCCTACACCTATGATAATAAGAGTAACCGCACCAGCATCACGGACAAAAAGAGCTACTTGCGTTACTTCACTTATGACGATATGGGTAATGTCCTGACAATGACCGAGCCTAACGACCCCAATGACCCAAACACAGGTGCGGTGACTACAGTAACCTACGACGCTAACAACAATCCTTTGACCAAAACCGAGGCAACAGGAACAACTCTTGAGAGAGAGTGGGAATACGAGTATGACCCGAACGGTAACCTTATTCACACAGTTGACCCAAATGGTTTTCAGACTCTGAGAAGCTATACTGACAAGGGTTTACTGGCGACTGGGACTGACGCCAACGGCCACACAACAAAATATACCTATGATACTCAGAGCAATTTAGAAGATGTAAATGATGCTCTTGGAAATGTCACCCACTACACCTACGACGATATTGGAAGAGTAATAAAGAAGACTGATGCCAGAGGCCAAGAGACAAAATATAGCTATGACGAGAACAATAACCTGCTGACTACGACCGATGCCAATGGTAAGACGTTAAGCTATGACTACGACGAAAATGACAACAAGATAAGCTTCACGGATAAACGCGGCAAAATCAGGACTTACCACTATAACGAGAACAACATCCTATATCGTGAGGTTGACCCCTGTACATTTGACATTGAGTATGGCTACGATGACGTTGATAACCGAGTCTCGGTGACCGATAAACGAGGCAAGACCACCAAATACACTTATGATGTGTTGAATCGCTTGATAGACGTAAATGACCCCTTGGGCCATCACACCCGTTACACCTACGATGCTAAGGGTAATAAGCTCAGCCATACAGATGGTCTGGGCAATACGTGGACATACGAATATGACGCCCTTGACAGATTGACGAGGGAGACTAACCCAGTGGACAGCAATAACACCTACGAACACGACCTCTTAGGAAGGAAAGTTGCCGTTACCGATGCAAAGGGCAACACGACGCGATATGAATACGATGTCTTGGACCGGCTCATTCAGGTAACTGATGCCGTGGGTAGCGTTACCAAATACGAATACGATTCGGTAGGTAATTTGACAGATATTATCGACGCAAACTACAGACGCAGTACAAGAAGCTACGATGCCCTAAACAGACTTGTTTCTGAGAGTGACCCATTGGAGAACACTACTGAATACAACTACGATGAGGTTGGCAACTTAATCGTGCGAATCGATGCTATGGTCAGGAAAACCACCTATGAATATGATGAACTTAACAGGCTCACAGATGTCAATTACCCGGATGGCACAAGTGTCAGTTACAGATACGACGAGAACGGCAACCGCGTAGGTATGACGGACTGGAATGGCTCCAGCATCTACGAGTACGATGACTTGAATCGTATGACAGCCAGTATAGATGCTTTCGGTAATCGTGTTGAATACGAATACGACCCAGCAGGCAATCGTACGGTAATAGTCTATCCGGATAGCAATAGTGTGTACTATGCCTATGACGATGCTGGAAGACTCAATGAAGTGAATGACTGGAACGGCAAAGTCACAACCTACTCTTACGATGCAGCGGGTAATTTGAAGATGGTATTCTTGCCAAATACAGCCATTCACTCGTATGAGTATGATGACGCTTCTCGTCTAATCTCCGTCCAGAACATAAGCGCCGTTGATTATATGGGCGGCTTTGAATACACTCTCGATTCGGTAGGAAACCGCATAGAGGTCAACGAAACCGGCACACTGTCGCCAGTTATCACATTCAGCGATGCTGACTATTCCTACGACTTAGCCGACCGGCTGACCTTTGGAGGCAGTTGTGATTATGATTTTGATGATAACGGTAACCAGGTCGAACGTGATTGCTTTGGTTTGCTTACTGAGTATTCCTATGACCCAGAGGATAGTCTTGTTGGTGTGAATAAAGCGGCTCTTGATGTCCAGCATACTTATGATGGATTAGGTAATCGAATTGCGAGGAATGTTAACGGGGACAAAAGAGGGTACGTCCTGGACCTGTTAGGCTCGATGTCGCAAGTCCTCTGTGAAACAGATGCAAACGACAGTATCACTGCATATTACATCTATGGAGCAGGTTTGCTCGCTAGAATATCGTCTAGCGGCGATTATCGATATTACCATTATGACGGTCTTGGCTCAACTGTCGCACTAACTGACGCCAATGGTGTCATCACTGACCGCTATTCATACTTACCATTTGGCGAATTGGCCAACGCCGAGGGCACAACAGAGAATCCATTTGAATACATTGGTCAATTGGGTGTGATGACTGAACCAGATGGAACTCTGTTTATGAGGGCAAGGTTTTACGACCCACTAACTGGTAGATTTCTTAGTGTGGACCCTGCGAAAGGTACCTATGCGGACCCAAGCTCCTTATATCCCTACGTGTACGCTAAAGACAATCCAATACTCTTCTATGACCCCGCTGGATTATGGTACCTTCCAGCAGCGCTAGTCGGAGTTGTCAGCGTACCATCAATGGTGGCTTATGATATCTCTATGTGCACAGCTTCGGGCCTATCAGGGGTCTCCGAACGCGCTTTCTATCATCTCAGCAATACAAGTTACGCAATTGGCGCCTACGCCAACACGCAAAGTGAAGCAGGATATGGCGCTGAAGCAGAATTATGGGATGTAATTAGCGCGACTTTTTATGGGGCAGGGTCAGACCTAGGGCACAGGTCAGAAGATTTTCGACGGAGGAGGGAACTACAGTTTTTGATGGCTGTGGACAACTTCAATAATACTGGATGGCTTATATTCCAACAAGGAGAGCCATCCGAATTGGCTGAGGCATATGTCGAAGAGAACCCCAACTACAGGGCTGCATATGAACTAATGGACACTACCGCAACATGGGGCAATTTCATCGGCGGCATAGCTGCAGGGAATATCACGGGTGTCAGTTCTCAGTGGTGGGCCATGCCGTGGGCTGCTTCTTGGACAGCGAGCATTGCCGGAAAAGAGTTTATCCCCAACTCCGTCGATTATTCGGAGAACAATACAATAACATCACATTCGCAAGGTGGCAGGTGAAACGCAAGATGATAAAAGAAAAAGCTCGGATAGCCATGTTCGTTATCGTTGCAGGGGCTTTGCTAAACATTTGGCTCTGCACTGCTACAGCAACTACATATGAGCACGATGCTCTGAACAGGCTGACTCGCGTGGTCTATGATGAGGGCACAGTTATTGAGTATACTTATGATGCCGTTGGCAACCGCACAAGGCGAATATCCACCTTTATGGCTGATACGACTGTGAATGGCACGGTTGACTTTGAAGACTATGCCATAATTGCTTCACGTTGGCTGGACAACGAGTGCTACTATCCAGACTGGTGCGACAGGGCAGATATCGACTGGAGCAATGAGGTAAACTGGAATGATATTGGCATCTTAGCCCAACAATGGTTGGGTGGTATTGACTAATTTTCTCCCGACCTCCTACCTCTATCTATCTAAAATATCTCCCCAATAGTACACTCACCGCCCACTCACAGCCTACTCAGAACCAGTATGTCAGGTACGCTCACCTGCCGCAGAGCTATATTCTTGAGTTAGTAGTAACTACCTAACAAAGAAAAAACCTCACTATTGAGTCAATAATGAGGTTTTTCCAATGGGCGGTATTGGACTTGAACCAACGACCTCCTGCGTGTCGAGCAGGCGCTCTATCCGACTGAGCTAACCGCCCAGGTTTCTTCAAAATAATGAGTTATGTATACTGCTCATATTCTTCAATTTCGCTCATTTGACTTTACATCCAACAGGCCGATATTGCAAGCAAATTAACAGCAGAGTTCGCATGCGTTTGGCCAACAAACAGTATTGTTATCGGATTCTCCGTTATTGTCAAGCTTCCTTACATTACGATGCTTTCATTTTGGCTTTCGGGCCATGGCGAATGTGCGATTGAACGATATAAGAACGATAAGCAGGATTGCTCCTGGTATTGTTATCAGCACAGCCGGTCTTTCCGCTTATTTGACGTCCACATTTTCGCTGCATTTCGTTAGAGCCGAAGGTATTTCAGTTTTTCGGGCAGTGGCGTGTTGTTTCCAAAGTTGTCCTCTCCGTAGCCGGATTCTGCGAGCAGTTTAATGTCGGCGAGTACGCGTTTGTCGCCGACGAATGTTGCGATGAGGTCCGTGTTGATGTCGATTTTGCCCAAAGCCAGCAGTGTTGCAACTTCATCGCTGACGGTTTCGAACAGGTTGGCTCTGCCAATCCTCTGTTCGTCGGATAACTGCAGTGGCTGTTCATAGAGTATTACTTTGCCCTGCTCAGCGAGCGTCAGAACGATTCCACGTATGATGGCTGAAACATCTCTACCCTGAAAATCCTGACGGGCGAGTTGGAGTCGTTCTATTTCTGCGGCGAGCCATCGTCTTTTTTGTGCGTTTATCTGCTCGTTTGCTCGAAAGAGTTCCAGCGGTTTACCGGCATTGTACTTATGATCATCAAGTTCCATCTGGACGGTACTTCCGTAGTGGAGTATCAGCTTTGCAATGAGAGTCGACGGTCTTACGTGAAAGCCTCTGTATCGCGGAACGGGTACCTGAATACGGGCGATTTCTGCGTATCTTCGAAGTATCTGGCGACAAAGGTTTTCGGCACTGGTGATGTAGAGGCTGATGTGATTTACCGAATATGTCATCAGCACATGCAGCAGTGCTTCGGGTTTTACCAGGGGGTTTGGTCTCGTTGGTGACTCGCATGACTGTCTTTTGAGGTGGCGTTCATAGTGATGGGTGAACAGCGTGGCGGTTCTTAACAGGTGGAAGACGATACTAATGTGGCTTCGGAGTACAACGAGGTCTTTGTCAAGTCCTTCGGCTTCGGTGCCTGAAAGGTAAGTGTCGTACAATGATTGGAGGTTGTGGAATCGCAGTTGAAGACTTCGGAGTTTTTCCTCTTTTACGATGTTTTCGAGATAGTCGGCGTATTCCTGCGGTTTTGCTCTGCCTGCAACTCGTACATCCTTGCTTTCGGCGGCAAGATTTAAAAAGGCCGTAGCCAGTGAAGTGACGGTTTCCGCGGCGGTTTCAATGTTTCGTGCCTGGCAACTGTATGGCAATCTCCCCTGCGGGAGTTCTTCGACGTATGATTCTTCTCTGGCGTTTTCAGTTGGGGCAGCAAGTTTCAGTATTTTCGCCTGCCGAAGCACCGATTTTGCGGCACTTAAGAGTATGTCGCCGGTAAAGCTTAATGTCTGTTTTGTTGCCTCGACGAAATCACTGTCAATCGGCAGAAGCCGATAGGCCGGCAGCACGTGCTGGATGTGAAGCAGTTCGTAAGTTACGTCGGAAAAAAGCTTTACTGCTGCGATCACCGACCTGAAGGGACACCAACGGTAGTTGTTGCGTGCGTTGTAGGCGTCGAGGAGTTCCTCGATTTGTATGGATTGAGAGAGCAGTTCGCCCAACAGCGGTCGTATCAGGATTTGCGATGAGCGTCGACATTGAGAGAGGTAGTTGGCAAGCCCCAGGAGAGTGACGGCCCTTTTTTCAATCAGCTTTCGAAAATCCTCGTCGACAACAATCGCCGTTTGCGCTGAGGCTGAATCCGGGTTGGGTGACGTATTTTGCGGCTGCATAGCTTTTTGTTATTTTGCTTGTCCTATTGTCTTGTTTTATTGTACGTGCGGCCTTTGTGATTCTTCGGCTTTAGCGTTTTGTTCTATGTCTTTTTTCAAAGTGGTCACTTCAACTGTAAAGCCCTTCGGGATATTGAAGTCAAAGATACTGTCGTCTATTGCCTTATTGATTTTTGCTTTGAGGAGTCTGATTTCATAAACATCTTCCTCGGTTGAGATTGCCACTATCTTCGCGGGCAGGTGGGTTTTTTTGTCGATCCAAAAATCCATTGAGGTGTAATCGTCTTTATAGACCGAGCCGGGTTTTACTTTTAAGTGCAGGCCGATAAAAGGTGACGGTTCGGACTCCGACTGCAAAAGCAGTGTTATTTCAAATTGTTTTTTCAGGTCCTCGACCCTGCTGAAACCGACGATAGGAAAGTTTTTGCTTAGCAGTTCGAAGGTGTCGATTGGCTTGTTTGCATCAGCAAGAGCGTTTGGCTCTGCCGTTTGATAGCGTTTTGCAGTCTTCAACTGGTAATCAATCTGAGTGAGCCAGAGGCCATCCAAAATGAAGTGCTCTCGGTAGTTCTGCTGCTTTTCATCATCCTGCTTAAGGGTCTGGAAGTTCATTCTCAGTTTTGAACCTTTGACGGATCTGGCATAGTATAGGGTGCCTTTTCGCAGCGCCTGTGAATCGAACAATGGCTGTTCGAAAAGGAATTCCACGTCGGCCTGGTACGATTTGAGTTGTTCTGTTCTTTCTCTGAGTTGTTCGAGAACGTTGTCCAGTGCGTCGGTTTTTTGCTGGAGTTCGCATTTTGATTGGGCATTTTTCACGGGGCATTGCGAGTAACAGAAGGCGGGAGCGAGCAGAAGGAAAAGGGTGATTGCTGCAATTATGTTTTTATCCATTATTCGGCTTCCGTTGTATCTGAAGGTTCAGTTCTGTTCTTTTCTTCGACAATCTGTAGTATTTGGTCAATTCTTTCAATAGTAAAATCAGCGTATTGCGTAAAATCCCTGGCTTTTTCAGTGTTTGTAAGCAGCACCGCCATCGCACCCGCGGCTTTTGCGCAGACCATATCGAAGAGATAATCGCCCACAAGTAGGGTTTGCCGGGCTTCTACTGCGAAGTGCCGGCATATTTTTAGTACGCCGAATGCATCGGGTTTGACGGGGCCGTCTTCCCTATCGACAATAAAGTCGAATATGAGGCCGTGCTTTTCAGCCACACCGACTGCGTTTTTTCGTTTGTTTCGCGTTAATATTCCAATGTGAATGCCCTGCCGCCTTAGTTCTCGCAGTGTATGGGCCGCTCCCGTGTTAAGTTTTGATTCAGTGACGGCTCGTTTCTCGTATACGCTCAATATTTTTTCGGCCCGGGAATGTTGGTGTGGGGTCATATTGAGCATTGTTTCAAGTATCGGCCCTGAATTTTTATCAAGTCCCATTTCCCGGCGTATGAGGTCAAAATCAAAGAACGGCTGGGTTATTGTCCCGTCCAAATCGAATATTACGGCTTTAATTGGCATTTTGCTTTTACGCAGAATAGTCATCACGTGTTTTGTTGTTCGCTTTTGCTGCGGAGCAATTCGAGAAAGCTGCGTGCAGCCTGTGTCAGTATCTTGTCCTTTCGAACAAGTATTCCGGTCGGCCTGAAAAAGTTTTCGTTGGCAAAGGCGACGGCTTTTAGTGTTCCTGCGGCAAGCTCCTGGGCTATTGCCGGGCGGGGCAATATGCTTATTCCTGAGTTGATTTCGACGGCCCGCTTGACGGTTTCGATATTATCAAACTCCATAACGGGACGAACAGCGATATTGTAACGTTCGAGGATGTCGTTTATCCAGCAGCGTGTTGGAACATCTTTTTCGAAACAGACGAACTTTTCGAATTGCAATCGATGGATGTCGATGCTCGTCTCGTTGGCCCAGGGGTGCTTCGGGCTGCACACCAGGGCGAGGGGTTCGTTTTCGAAGTCATAGACCTCGAGCCTCTTGTCCTTTGTGGGTACGGCCACCATACCTATATCAATTTCTCCGGCCAGGACAAGCTGGTAAATCCTGGCGGCGCTGAAGTACTCGATATGAACATGAAGATTGGGGTGGGTAACCATGAATTGCTTTACGTACGTCGGCAGCGAGTGCATCCCGATACTGTATATTGCCGCGACGTTAACCCTGGTGGGGGCGGAACTTTTCAGGTCGTTCAGTTGGCTTTTGAGCTGTTCGTATCTTTCGAGCATGTCCTGAGCGGCCTGGTAAAACAACCGCCCCGCCTTTGTCAGTTGAATCGGTCTTTTCCTGCGGTCTATCAACTGGCAGCGGTATTTAAGCTCCAGTTGAGCAAGCTGCTGTGATATGGCAGACTGGCTGACCGTGTTCTTTTTGGCGGTTTTCGAAAAGCTTAGTATATCAGCCAAATCGCAGAACATCTTAAGCGTTTCCATATGCATTATTAGCTATCCTAATGGATTTTATTACCATTTAGGCACTTGTGCTACACTGTTGCCATGTGCTATATTAACGAACTCAGCCGTTCAATGCAATTATGTTATTAGTTTAGCTTATATCGATAGCTATGGAAAGACACAGGTCACACTATTACGGAGGTTGCTCGTATGGCAGCTAATGTTGTAACACAAGCGGTTTATGAACAAGTACTTAAACGCAATCCTGGCGAGTCTGAATTTCATGAGGCGGCCAAGGAGGTATTGGATTGTCTGGGCCCGGTGCTCGATAAACATCCAGAATACATCAAAGCTAAAATTCTGGAGCGGCTCGTCGAGCCGGAAAGGCAGATTATCTTCCGCGTACCGTGGCAGAATGATAAGGGAGAAGTTCAAGTGAACCGGGGATTTCGCGTTCAGTTCAACAGTGCCTTAGGCCCATATAAGGGTGGTATTCGCTTTCACTCAAGTGTCTATATCGGCATCATCAAGTTTCTGGGATTCGAGCAGATTCTCAAGAACTCGCTGACAGGCCTGATGATGGGCGGCGGCAAGGGCGGCTCGGATTTCAATCCAAAGGGCAAGAGCGATGCCGAAGTTATGAGATTTTGTCAGAGCTTTATGACGGAGCTTTGCCGGCACATCGGCCCGGACACCGACGTCCCTGCAGGGGATATCGGAGTAGGCACCAGAGAAATAGGATACCTCTTTGGTCAATACAAGAAGTTAACGAATACTTTCACTGGTGCGCTGACCGGTAAGGGGTTTGATTACGGTGGTTCAATGGTGCGCAAAGAGGCTACCGGCTACGGCCTGATCTATTTCGTAAGCCGAATGCTTCAGGAACGCGGCATTGACTGGAACGGCAAGAAGGTATCTATCTCTGGCTCCGGCAACGTTGCAATTTACGCGGCACAAAAGGTTCAGCAACTTGGTGCCAAGGTAATTACGATGTCCGACAGCAATGGATATATTGTGGACCCTGATGGTATTAAACTCGAAACAATAAAATGGATAAAGGAAGTTGAACGTGGGCGCATCAGGGAATATGCAGAGAAGCACAAATCCGCCCAGTTCCATGAGGACTGGCGGGACGTCTGGTTAGTACCGTGCGATATAGCCCTTCCGTCTGCGACGCAGAGTGAAATCGATAGAACCGCCGCTGAAGCACTCGTAAAAAATGGCTGCATTGCAGTCGGTGAAGGCGCGAATATGCCGTCCACGCCGGAGGCCATAAAGGTTTTTCTCGATGCCGGTGTTTTCTTTGCCCCCGGTAAGGCCGCAAATGCTGGCGGTGTAGCAACAAGTGGTTTGGAAATGTGCCAGAATTCCATGCGCATAAATTGGAGTTTTGAGGAGGTAGATACCCGACTTAAGTCGATTATGAACAATATCTACGACCGGTGCATGGAGTCCGCGGAAACTTACGGTGCGAAGAATAATCTCATTGTCGGTGCGAATATTGTTGGTTTTATTAAGGTTGCCAATGCTATGCTCGACCAGGGTATCGTATAAGATTGGTTGCAACCGACGGATTATATTTGTACGATATACAAATAATCAAGTAGGCAACTGGGTATTCGCCGTTTTTGTTTCGTTGCTTACGTTCTCTTGAGTTTCCAGTTACAGCAATTCCAGTTATGGGACTTAAGAATATGGAATTAACCATTAAAGATGCTTAAAGTTAAAGCTTTACCTGTTGCTGAAAAATGGTTTAACTTTTAGTTTTCAAAGCGTTCCGTAGTGTAAGAAAAAAAGGTTGATTTGTGATGACGCAACAAAGTACAGGCCTAAAGAGTTTGGACGCTGTGTTAGGCCATCTGCGAGATGGGGACAATGTTGTTTGGCAGGTGGACAGAATCGATGATTTTCGTAACTTTGTCACTCCCTTTGTTACACGAGCGAAACAGGATGGCCGGAAAGTTGTCTATATGAGGTTTTCTAAGCATAAGCCTCTTATTCGAGCCGATTCCGATGTTACGATTTACAATTTGGATGCTACCCGTGGTTTTGAGACTTTTTCCACACAGGTTCACAGCGTAATTTCCACCGAAGGCAAGGATGTTTTTTATGTTTTTGATTGCCTCTCGGATTTACTGAGTACCTGGGCGACAGACTTGATGGTCGGCAACTTCTTTATGATTACTTGCCCATATCTGTTTGAATTGGGCGCCATTGGATATTTTGCCATTTTGCGAAACAAACATTCATTCAAAACCGTAGCCCGCATTCGCGAAACAACACAGCTTTTGCTGGATATCTACAATTTCGAAGGAGATCTTTACATACATCCTTTAAAGGTTTGGAAGCGCTATTCTCCCAAAATGTTTTTCCCACACCTTCAGCAAGCAGGGCAGTTCGTTCCAATCACCAATAGTGTTGATATCGCCAGATTGATTTCACATGTCTTCGGCAAAAGCCTGGAACCTACCAAAAGGACCCTGGATCACTGGGACCGCCTTTTTTTACGCTCCGAAGAGTTATCAAGACCCCTCTGCTTGCCCTGAGGAAAAACGGCGAACTATCGAGCAGCTTTGCAAAATAATGATAGGCCATGAGAAAAGAATTTTATCACTGGCCCGGGAGAATTTTTCACTTGAAGATTTACTGAATATCAAAAGCAGATTAGTTGGAACAGGATTTATCGGCGGAAAGGCCGTCGGAATGTTACTTGCCAACAATATCATTTCAAAAGAGCCGTCTCTTGACTGGAAACAATATTTAGAACCTCATGATTCGTTCTATGTAGGCACAGATGTCTTTTATACATATATTGTAGAAAATGGCTGGTGGAACTTACGAATGGAGCAAAAGACCGAGCAAGGGTATTTCAAAGTTGCATCAGTACTGAAGCGGGAAATGCTCCACGGCAAGTTCCCTGACGAGGTCCGCGCAAAGTTTCAGGAAATGATAGACTATTTTGGTCAGTCTCCGATTATAATCCGTTCCAGCAGTCTGCTCGAAGATGCCTTTGGAAACGCTTTTGCCGGCAAGTATGAAAGTGTATTTTGTGCCAACCAGGGAAATCCCGAAGAACGATATGCGCATTTTGAAGATGCCGTGCGAAGTGTGTATGCAAGCACGCTAAATGAAAATGCTTTGACGTATCGGCTGCAAAGAGGTTTGGAAAAGCAGGACGAGCAAATGGCTTTGCTCATTCAGCGTGTTTCGGGTTCACATCACAAAAGTTATTTTTTCCCGGATCTTGCCGGAGTTGGGGTTACACACAATACTTTTGTTTGGAATCCTGACCTCGACCCGAAAGCAGGGATGTTAAGATTAGTATTTGGTCTTGGCACGCGGGCTGTAAATCGTGTCGAGAACGACTATCCCCGAATCATTGCTCTCGATGCCCCTTTATTAAGGCCTCTCGCCGGAATGGACGATGTTAGAAAATACTCCCAGCACCAGGTGGATTTGCTTGATACCAAAGAGAATACTTTCACCACAATGCCGCTTCAAAAACTCCTTGGCGAAAAACTTGACCTAAAAGGACTCGACCTCATTGTTGAGTCCGATTACCAAATGGCCAGAAGAATGCGCGAACTGGGAATCCCGGAAAAGCAATTCTGGATCCTTACCTATGAAAAACTCTTGTCCGGTACCAATTTTACTCAAATTATGCAAAAAATACTCAAGACCCTGCAAAATTCTTATAAATATCCCGTAGACATCGAATTTACGGTTAACTTCACAAAAGACGGAAAACCTGTCATTAACCTGCTGCAGTGCAGACCACTGCAGACTAGAGGCTGGCAGGGGAAAGTGGAAATCCCATCTCAAATCCAGCCGGAGAAAATCCTGTTTCAGTGTGAACAATATTTCATGGGCGGCAGTATCTCACAGCCTTTGAAAAAAATCATCTATGTCGAACCCAAAGCATACACGCAATTGCCTCAAGCCCAGAAGTATGAGATAGCCAGGCTGGTGGGAAGATTGAACAGACAAATAACAGATAAAGAAAATGAACCGACTATTTTGTTCGGCCCGGGCAGGTGGGGGACAACAACACCGACTTTAGGTATCCCCGTCAACTTTTATGAAATCAACAATATAACGGTGTTGGTGGAAATGACCTATGAAGGCGGAGACTTAATGCCGGAACTTTCATTCGGGACCCACTTCTTCCAGGACCTCATCGAGGGCGAGGTCTTTTACGTAGCCCTTTTTCTCCGGAAGGAAAATGTAATCTTAAACAGAGAATGGCTTTCGCAAACGCCCAATTTACTAACAGATTTTCTTCCCGAAAGCGGCGGATATGCAGATGTTGTTAAGGTGTTCAAAACAGAACAGGAACAATTGCAGCTTTTGTGTGATGTAGTATCTCAGAAAGTTGTTTGTTTTTTCAGGTAAAGAAGATTTAGTAGTCATTTTGAGAAACAGAAATTTTAACTTTTAGTGGAGGTTATTTACAAATGACAGACAGCAAATTAACCCAAGCTGCTTACGAACAAGTTCTAAGGCGTAATCCGGGGGAGTCTGAGTTTCATCAGGCGGTAAAAGAGGTATTGGATTGTCTGGAACCGGTGCTCGAGAAACATCCAGAATACATCAAAGCCAAAATTCTGGAGCGGCTCGTCGAGCCGGAAAGGCAGATTATCTTCCGCGTACCGTGGCAGGATGACAAGGGTAATTTTCAGGTAAATCGAGGATTCCGCATTCAGTTTAACAGTGCTCTGGGGCCTTACAAGGGCGGCATTCGCTTTCATCCGAGTGTCTATATCGGCATCATCAAGTTTCTCGGATTCGAGCAGATTCTCAAGAACTCACTGACAGGACTTATGATGGGCGGCGGCAAGGGCGGCTCGGATTTTGATCCGAAGGGAAAGAGTGATGCCGAAGTTATGAGATTTTGCCAGAGCTTTATGACGGAGCTTTGCCGGCACATCGGCCCGGATACCGATGTGCCCGCAGGTGACATCGGCGTGGGCGCTCGTGAGATTGGTTTTATGTTCGGCCAGTACAAAAGGATTCGCAACGAGTTCACCGGCGTCCTGACGGGAAAGGGTCTTGAGTGGGGGGGGTCCCTCGTACGCCCTGAAGCCACCGGATATGGTGCGGCCTATTTCGTTGAAGAAATGGCCAATGCCAACAACGATGGACTCGCCGGCAAAATCGTAGCCATCTCAGGATTCGGCAATGTTGCCTGGGGTGTGTCAAAAAAAATGTCCCAACTCGGAGCTAAAGTCGTAACTCTCTCAGGGCCGGACGGATACATCTATGACATTGATGGAGTCCTCGGCGAAAAAATCGACTATATGCTTGAAATGAGGGCAAGCAACAGAGACGTCGTAAAAGATTATGCAGACAAGTTCGGCGTCCCGTTTTTCCCAGGAGAAAAACCGTGGTCGGTGAAGGCAGACATAGTAATGCCATGTGCCACGCAGAACGAGATAGATCTTGAAGATGCAAAGAAGATAATAGCTAATAAAGTCAAATATGTTGCGGAAGTTGCCAACATGCCTACTACTTTTGAAGCAATGAAACTTTTGTTCGAGAACAAGGTAATGGTCGGGCCCTCAAAGGCGGTCAACGCCGGCGGCGTGGCGGTATCGGGTCTGGAGATGGCGCAGAACAGCCAACGCTACGCATGGACGTTCGAAGAAGCTGACGCCGGTCTCAAGAAGATTATGGTCAACATCTATAAGAACTCCAAGGCGGCGGCAGAGGAATATGGTATGCCTGGTAACTTTGTGGTTGGTGCGAACATCGCCGGCTTTATAAAGGTGGCCAATGCCATGCTCGCTCAGGGCCTTGTGTAGTTAAGCGGCTTTCATCGTTGTAAAAAGGGCGTCCGTTTATAACAGTAACAGACGCCTTTTTTTCTTGTTCGGTTGAAGGCATCCTGCTAAGATTCTTAATTCATGGGAAACGATATCGACATAAGTAAGGTAGTTCGTCAACATGCCCAGATGAACGAGTTCTTTGCGGGCGATTTTGCTGTAAAGGGTGAATCCGTGTTATTGAAAGCCCAAATGCAGGCTGATGAGGCTGCCAAGGCAGAGTTAGGCAAAATTGCAGAAGAGGTTGGTTTGTGCCGAAGCTGCGAGCTGGGCAGTTCCCGAACTAACGCGGTAGCCGGCGAAGGCCATCCCAATGCGAGGATAATGTTCGTTGGCGAAGCCCCGGGTGCCGACGAAGATGCCCAGGGTAAGCCTTTCGTCGGAAGGGCCGGCAAACTGCTGGATAAAATAATCATCGCCTGCGGCTTAAAACGCGGGGAGGTATTCATTGGTAATATTTTGAAGTGTCGTCCGCCGGGCAATCGTGACCCGAGGCCCGAGGAGATAATAAGTTGCCTGCCCTATCTTCAAAGGCAGATTGAAGTAATACAGCCCGAGGTTATCGTTGCTCTCGGCGCACACGCGGCGAAGACGCTCCTGGAGACGAATAAGGCGATAGGGCAGTTGCGAGGGCGTTTCCACGAATACTGCGGCGGCATCGGGCAAGCACCGATAAAGCTAATGCCGACCTATCATCCGGCGTACCTGCTGCGGAACTACTCGGACGAGAACCGCAGAAGAGTGTGGGAGGACATGAAAAAGGTGCTTGTCGAACTGGATATCCCAATCCCTGTCGCTGGACAGAAATAGTCAGCGCGGGCAAAGCAAATCGCCATTCCACGTACCCATCCAAACAGACATGTCGCCGCATTTCCCCCATATTATCGGTGGTGCCAATAAAAATTTGGATTTGGGCAGTTTTATGCTTGACATTATAGGTCGGTCCGGGTATAATAACAATTCCATGGATGGGTGTGAGTGAGGATTGATTTTGGCAGCTTTCACGGAGGAGTTTACCGTTAGTCGTTTTATCGTTTGCTGAGATGTAAACTGGGTAGTCAATGCGAGGGGTACGATGAGAAGATATGTTCCTTTGGCATTTGTATGTTTGGCGGTATTTGGTGTGATGTTGCCCTCGGCGGAGGCGGTGGTACTTGACCTGACGACGGTCGGTTCATGGGGAACTATCAACGGAGGGGTTTTCCAGCAATATACTGATAGTGGTGCGGGATCGGGCAATATTGATTCTTTTGTGAGAATTCAAGGCACCGAAACGCAGCAGGGCTACAACACGGATTATCGCGGTACTGGTTTCCCCGAATTCGATGAGAACACTTCTTTGACTTTCACTCACTCGGTTCTGCTGAGCACCGTTCCGATTGTCAGCAACGACGGAACGGATTACCGCGAGTTTATGCTGGACATCAACCAGAATGGCGAGCCTATCTTGTCAGTGGACAAGTTGGAGATCGCGCTGCATGCAACGGGCGATCTCTTCGGCTATTCGACGATTTTCAGTTCACCCATATACGATCTCGATACCGGGCAGGACAATTGGATCATCCTGGATTATTCAATCAACAGTGGAAGCGGGCAGGGAGACATGCTTGCCTATATCCCGGACAGCCTGTTTGTGGGCTCAGAGGACCAGTATGTTTACCTTTTCTCGCGATTCGGTGAAAATACTACTGCTGACGACGGCTATGAGGAGTGGGCTCACGGGGTCGGCGGGCCGATAATTCCTGAGCCAGCGACGCTACTGCTGCTGGGTTTTGGTGGTTTTATGGTGGCCCGAATGGGGTCGAAAGGGCGTTTTTGAGCGAAGAAATGGGATTTTGTGGAAAAAATGCCTACGCAGGTGAAAAATTTGCAAAAAAGCGTAATATTTTTTAATTTTTTGCTTGACTTTATGGGTGTGGTGTATACAATGCTATTATCGGAAGATGTGTGGTGAGAAAGTATTATCATTTCTTACTGCTGCAGTTGTGACGGATCGGTGATTGAAACTTTGTCTGTTTTTGCGCGAGGTTTAGAAGGACCCTGTTTGTGCAAAAACTTGTGAGGAGGGTAAATATGAAGAGGGTAGTACTATTTTTGGCCGTAACGGCAGTGTTGCTGTTGGCCAACGGTTTGCAGGCAGAAGATTTAGTTCTTCCGCCATGGTTGCGGGGCGATCCAGGAACGACACAACAGGCCTGGGAGTTCGGCGACGACAGCAATCCAGCTTTGCCGGACTTTTCCGTGAATTCGAACGGGACGGCGAGTGTTTCTTTGATAGGCGGCTTTGTTGAGAACACGGTTTGGTATGAGAATTATCAGGGAGCGTCAGGCGTCTGGGGTTATGAAATAGACATGATTGCCAGCGTGCCCAACTTCGACGTACCGAACCTATTGAAAGAAGTTTGGGTGCAGATTACCTATCTGGCCGATTTCGCTCCAAACGTCTTTCTGTTGCCTGAAGGCGACCAAGAGAACATTACGGTGATGGGTCTTGTGGATGATATTGTCGGGGCTGGTGATTACAGCACGGCGGTGTATCATGCCATCATTGAGCCGAATCCGACGTTCGAGGAAATCTGGATCAGGCCTGCCGGATGCACGGCTTACATCGATGAACTGGTGATTGACACTATCTGTGTTCCTGAACCGGCGACGATGTGCCTTCTTGGTCTTGGAGCTTTGGCGTTGCTGAGGAAACGCAGACCGTAATCAAGTCTATTTAAGTAGTTTGCAGCAAACTTAAGGGCTGTGGCATCTACCACAGCCTTTTTCTGCGCGCACATAGCGTGAAATCGATGGCATTTGGCCTTAGCGAAAAAATTTTTCGCCGGCAATGTGGCTTTTCTGCGTGCAAATGCATTTTTAGCTGGAAAGATGGAGTTCTTTTGAGAAGTTTGGGATTTTTTGTTTGACATTGGTTGAGCATCAGCTATAAGGAGAATGAAAATTGCGGAAGAGGTGGTGAGAAATGGCGTTCTCATCTTGCTGCCCCTTGAAAAAAGAATTGGTGAAGGTGGGTGTTTCATTTTGGCATACACTGCTCTGCGGTGGAGCATGCGTGTTATGACTCAAGGACTGACTATTTGTTAGGAGGACAAAGATGAAAAGGGGAGTTACGTTTCTATGGGTGATGATCCTGTTTCTGATGTTCGGCGTTGCGTGGGGTGAAGATGTAAATCCTCCTCCATGGTCTCGAAGCGATCCTGGCGCAACATATCAGCAGTGGGAGTTTGGCACTGATGATAATCCCGTTGGGCCCGATGTGGTGGACAATTTGGCAGGTGAGCCTCTTGTTTCCATTACCGGCGGTTTCATCGACAATACTTTTCACTATGATGAGTATGCCGGTCACTTTGGTGTTTGGGGCTTCGAAGACGAGATGATAGCAACTATCCCGAATTTCGGTAACAAGAATCCCTTGAAGGAAATCCAGGTTCAGATAACATTCTGGGCCGATGGCATTGCGAATCTGTCCGCGCTGCCTGCGGGCGATGACGGCAAGTATGCGGTGATGGATCAAGGTGCTACTACGGATCTCGGTGGCGGCTGGTACCAGGCGACGTTCACGGCGAGCATTCAACCTAATCCTATTTCCGAGGAGATATCGATCAGCCCTGCCGAGTGCACGTTGTATGTTGACGAGTTGGTTGTCGATACTATCTGCATTCCGGAGCCTGCGACGGTTCTGCTGCTTGGGCTTGGAGGATTAGGCCTGCTGAGACGGCGACGCTGATTGTCAGTTTAACAGATGTATTGGTGTATTAGTCTATTTTTAGAGGCTGTGAGGTAACTTGCAGCCTCTTTTGTGCGCGAGGCAGAGCGGGTTAGGGGATGGTTTTGAGGTAGAACGGCGGGATGGGGTGTTATTTTAATTTGGGTAACATGGGCAAGATGCTTGACTTTACAGTCTTGGTCTGGTAACATATATCTTAACAAGGATGTTGAGAGAGTGGACATGCGTTTTGTGGCAAATGTTATATTTTGGAGTGGGTGGTGAGTTTGTTGCGAGGGCGAGTGAGAAAATGGGACGAATAGTATTACTGTTATCGGTTCTCGTGCCGATAATGGCGCCTCGGGTCGTTTTTGGGTCTCTGTTGAATCTCGGGGCCGAGCAGTTGGTGCAGGCCGGCGGCTCAGCGATTTCGGTGACTGGGTACTCGGTACCTTCTTATGTTGATTGGAACAAGGACGGCAGGAAAGACCTTGTGGTTGGTGAAGGTCCGGACTTTTTTGGAATGGGTAAGGTGCGGGTATACCTGAATAGTGGAACCGCTTCGAACCCTGAATTCACGGATTATGTCTACGCCCAATCTGGCGGGGGTGATTTGGCAGTACCTGCTTCGGCCTGTCAGGGCGCTTTTGCGCGTGTGAGCTACTGGGATGGCGATTCGCTGAAGGATTTGCTTGTCGGCAGGTCAGACGGCACGGTAGCGTGTTTTACCAATACCGGCAGCGATACGAATCCAACGTTTGATGGCGGCACAATGCTGCAGGTTGGGGCCGCCGGTAGTAAAGTCAATATCGATGTAGGAAGTCGCGCGACGTCAACGGTGGTTGATTGGGACAACGACGGTCTGAAGGACCTTGTTATCGGTGCTCTTGACGGCAGGATAGGGGTTTTTCTTAACGAGGGGACGAATTCGGAGCCGGATTTTGTGGCAGAGACCTTTGTACAGGAAGACGGTTCGAACCTTGTTGTGCCTTCGGGTCGTTCAAGCCCTGTGATTGCCGACCTTGACGGCGACGGAATGAAGGACGTGCTTACCGGCAACACAAATGGGCAGCTTCTGTTCTACAGTAATGTCGGTACGAACGCGGCACCGATTTTTTCGGGATATACGCTTATTGAGGCCGACGGGATAGCGATTGACCTTGCCGGCACACCGCGGTCGAGGCCGTTTTTGTGCGACTGGACGGGCGACGGCAATCTTGATGTGCTTATCGGCGCCCAGGACGGCCAAGTGCATTTGTACCAGGGGGTTCCGGAGCCGGCGACTATATGTTTGATTGGTTTGGGCGGTCTGGCCCTGCTGAGACGGCAACGTTAGCCGGGCGGATTTTTGGATTGATTCCAAGGTTTGCCTTTGTTTACGGCTCTTCCAAATAATGGGTAGGTGGATTTGGGGTTCGGAACGCCCGAGAAAAATCGTTCGGGGCCCCAGAGGCACAAATTCCCCCCCGCCTGCCCAAATTTGAGCCTCTGGGCAACCGATTTTTCTCTCGAAATAACTACCCCGACCTGACCGTTTCACCTATGCATTAACCGGAGGAACCTTGTTTACGTGGCTGGGACGCGGGTGATTCTTTGGGTCAGGTCGTCAAGCAGGGCGTGCATTTGGGGGTCGGAGCGGTCGGCAGTGGATATTTTGCTGCAGGCATGCATTACTGTTGTGTGGTCTCTGCCGCCGAGATGTCCTCCGATTTCTTCGAGGCTGTGCTTTGTGAGTTTTCTTGCGAGGTACATACAAATCTGGCGTGGTTCGGTGATGCTTTGACTTCTTTTTCTGCTCTGCAGGTCGACGAGTCGGACATCAAAATGGCTTCTAACGACTTCCACGATGTCGGTAATGCTTATGTGCCTTGCTGCTATGGTGATTTGGTCATTGAGTGCTATCTGGGCCAATTCAAGGGTTATTTCTTCCCCGGTGGTTGTCGCCAGGGCGTAAAGCGTTGTAAGTGCACCTTCGAGTTCCCTGATGTTTGCACGAATTTTCCTTGCGATGTATTCTGCTATTTCGTCTGAGATGCTTAGGCCTCTAAGATGAGCTTTTTTCTGAACGATTGCGACCCTTGTTTCGTAACTTGGCGGGTCAATTCGGGCTACGAGTCCCCAGTTGAACCTGCTGATGAGTCGTTCTTCCAGTGAAGGTATCTTGCCCGGTGCGCAGTCGGCGCTGAGGATGATTTGCTTGCCGTTGTTATAGATGGCGTTGAAAGTGTGGAAAAACTCTTCCTGGCTCTGCTCTCTTTCGCGGAGGAACTGCACATCATCGATTACGAGTGCATCGACGGTTCGAAACTGGTTTTGGAATCCAGCGACGTTTCCCAATTCAATGGCCCTGATGAATCTATTGACGAAATCCTCGCAACTGAGAAACTGAATAACGGCATCGTCGTGCTGCCTTGTATGGTTGCAGACAGCATGAAGCAGGTGCGTTTTCCCGAGGCCTGAACTGCCGTAGAGGAAGAGCGGATTATATGTATTGCCGGGCGACTGGCTTACTGCGACGCAGCTTGCGTGAGCGAGTCGATTGCTTGGTCCGACGACGAAATTCTCGAAAGTGTAGTCAGGATGGAGTTTCAGCTCCGGGCTGGATCGGCGGGTAAGTTGTGCGGCGTTTTGGGTAGGATTAAACCTGAAATCAACGGAGACGAGATGCCCTGTTGTCTGCTGGGCGGCTTGTGTGAAACTGTTGGTGCAGTTATCCCGCAGAAACAGGGCGGCGGCTTCATTCGGACAGCCAACTCTCAGAGAACCACCTTGGAAGTAGATTACTGATAGTTCGTCGAACCATTTTCTGGCATTGACAGGGTCGAGCGTTTTGGCACGGTCAACTATTTCAGCAAAAACGCTTTGAATATCCGTACCAGCCAAAGTTTTTCTCCTTTGCTCATGGCTACAGTGTGCTAATCTACATCATCCTTTGACGAAACAAGAACCCTTTTAGAGGTTGTGCCAAATGGGTTCCCGCGGCGATTGTACTGTATCGTCAAACGTTCGTTTTGTCAAATGAAATTGTTCGCTGCTCACAAAAAGCAGACCTCCGATTATGTTCGGGGCAACGTCGACTTTGTCAACCAAACATTGTAGATTGAAAGAAGAATAGTGAATTGTCTGGGTATCAATTGCCGGCCTTGCTGAGCAACATGTCTAAAACAGCGATATAATTGGCTTCAGCTCGCAGCCCCACCAGCCGCTGTATCTCTTTCCCGTTCTTTATGAAAAGAACTGTTGGGATTGCCGTTACACCGTATTGTTGTGCTACCGCAGGAACTTCGTCAATGTTTACTTTGCACACGGTGGCCTTGCCGGCATACTTATCAGCAAGTGACGATATGGTTGGAGCGAGAGTCCTGCAGGGGGGACAGCCGTTGGAGAATAAATCCACCAGATAAACGCCGCGTTTATCAAGCACATGGGTTTTGAAGTCCGCCTTGCTGTTGATGTGGACAATGTTCGAACTTTCCGCTCTTTGTGCCAGTTTTGGCGAAATCAGCGACATCACTAAAGCCCCCATTACCGCACCAAAAACTGCCCCACGGTACGGATTCGCTGTCAGTGGGCAGGTGCCGGATGAGCATTTGCCGAAATACCCCAAACCGGCGCCGATTGCCCCTCCAATCAACACTCCCCAAAATAACATCTTGCCGGTCATAACTTAATTTCCTCCTTATAGCCTTCGCAGAAACCAACCGGGTAACTTTCGCAAAACTACCCCGCCAAGTTTATTTCGTATCAGAATACCCAAATGGGCCTAACAATGCAAGTGTTCCTGTAGATTCTTTGTCCAGGGGTCAGATATTGGCTCTTCCGAATAATGGGTTGGTGGATTGGGGGTTCGCAACGCCCGAGAAAAATCGTTCGGGGCCCCAGAGGCACAAATTCCCCCCCGCCTGCCTAAATTTGAGCCTCTGGGCAACCGATTTTTCTCTCGAAATAACTACCCCGACCTGACCGCGTACTGGTTCAGCGTGAATTGGACAAATCCACTTCGCTGTTAAGAGACTGCCTTGCCTTCGGCAAGGAGGTTTTTTTAGGCATAACAAGACGCTGAATTGTCTTTGGAACTCGTAAAATGGGATGGCAACTGTATTACTCATTAGTGTCAAGATTCTTTTCATTACGATGCTTTCCTCTTGGCTTTACGTGCTTGTCTGGCTGTGGCAAGTTTGGCCTGCAATTTTGAGATTTTATTCTCTAACGTTTTAGAATGACTGTCCTTGCGTCCATTGCCGGACTGAGCAAAAGCAGCCGCTCCATTCTCGAAAAATATTTTCTGCCACC